>OLOX01000400.1_pt1 | contig 45607 bp, 44 predicted proteins | sample 1672091 | NCBI WGS metagenome assembly OLOX01 (sample SAMEA3136644, study PRJEB25190) | human gut metagenome | reverse complement strand
TGTCATTCGTCCTCCTTATTAGGATTAGTTCTTAATAAGGATTATATACCACTATCATCCTGTTGTCAATAAAAATAGTAATAATTCTCATTATTATAAAAGCTGCCAAACTGAGCATCTTTTACCTGAATAACTATTTTATTTTGCGTTCAAATACATATTCTGAATCTGAAGATAAATCAGACCTAAACGAATATCCGAGTCTGTCAAATTTCTGAATCTCCACCGGATTTTCAATATTATTTTCCGCTATGAATCTGACCATTTCACCACGAGCCATCTTGGCATAGGTACCTTTTGTTACCAATTTATCTCCGGATAACTCACAAAATACAATCGTAATATATCTGTCCTGTGGTGTCAGATACTTTTCTATACATTTTGAGTATTCTTTTGATGCAAGATTAATGATAATCCTACTGTCATCGATTACTGAGCGGTATAACAATTCTCCCCAGTACTCATACAGATTTTTTGCATCTCCAATTCCAACCTTTGCCTGCATTTCAAGACGATAAGGAGTCACACCATCCATTGGTTTTAAAATGCCATAAAACGCAGACAAGATTCTTAAATGATTTTGCAAATACTCAAACTGCTGGATTTCAAACACAGATGGTGCCATATATTGAAATGCAATCCCTTCATATGCTAAAACAGCCGGAGTAAGCCTGTTATAAAGATCCATATTTTCCAATCTGTTAAAGTTCTGCTCTGCAATCTTGTCATTACATTTCCAGATAGCTTTCAGTTCTTCTTTTGATTTGCTTTTCATCCAGTTTAATACTTCTGCTGTCTTATCAATATAGACAGGCAGTTCAACCGGTGCTAAGTTATCGGTATCTACAATCATCTTTTTTGCAGGTGATAAAATAATCTTCATTATGCCAATTCCTTAAGCATATTTTCAGGATCATCTGCCGCCTTGACTTTATCATTTGCCTTTATAATGATTCCCTGCTCATCAATAAGATATGTAGTTCTTACTACACCCATAGATACTTTTCCATAATTTTTCTTTTCTTTCCAGACATCATATGCTTCAATAACTTTACGCTCCGGATCTGCTAATAGCGTAAATGCCAGTCCGTATTTTTCTTCAAATCTCTTGTGAGACGCTACAGAGTCCTTGCTTACTCCGAGAATAACAGCTCCCTTCTCAGTAAACTGTGGATAACGCTCAGAAAAGCCACATGCCTGCTTCGTACATCCTGGTGTATTATCCTTTGGATAAAAATATAAGATCACTTTTTTTCCTGCATAATCGCTTAATTTATGCATTTCTCCATTCTGATCCGGCAATTCAAAGTCCGGTGCTTTTTTTCCTACTTCTAACATATTTTATTCCTCCAAATTAATTAAGCTGTTTGGTATACCAAGATTAGAAGTGTTTTTGCAGATGATGACAGAGATTGTTTGTATCTACTCCTTAAGCTGTATGATGTCAGCAGGAGTATTTCGTGCAATCATACCGTTTTTGTCAGAACTTATGGGAGGTATGGAAGGGGTTCGTATGAATCTTGTATTTTCCATGCGGAATGTATGGAAAGTATGGGGAATAGGAGTAATCGTTTTAATACTGATTACTTTCATTGTTATGCTGCCATGCCTTACAAAGAAAATAAAAGATACTTTATCAGAAATGGAGGGATAGGAATGAATGTATTACAACTTGGAATCCGTTTTGTTGTCAGAAAGTCTGTAAAAAGTATGTTATTATTATTGATTATGTTTGTTTCGACGAGTTTTATTTATGCAGGCTTTGCCTGTCAAAATGCCAGCATACAGATACAAAATGAAGGAAAACAGGCGATTGGCGGGAACTTTCGGCTAGAGGGAAATGAAGCAAACCGAAAAGCAAGAATTGAAGTGTTGTCTGCAAAGATTGGGGAGAGTGCCAATGGAAGTCTGGACGGATATCATCAGGGACAGTTACCAAGTGGGGAGTGGATGGTGTGGACAGATAATTCTTTTGAAACACTCACATATGGGGATATCGTAAAAATATCAGAAGTGGAAGGCGTTTCTGATTTTAATATTACTACTGCCAATACGGTTGTAAATCCAGTTAATTTCCAGAGAATTGAAGATAAGGATGTAGACCAGAACTCTGACCAGTTAGTCGTTTCCCTGCGTGGCAATCTGCAGATGAAATATGATTTTGATGTGCAAAATGGAAATACTCTTGAGACATTTCTCAATGATAAACAAATAACGGGACTTAGTAGCTTAATTAATAAAGTGAATCCGAGACAAGAAAAATCAAAAAAGGTTGGTCAAATATGTAAGAGGCTGTTTGGTTCAAAATCATGGGGAATTGCTTAAATGGTATAAGAAGTTACCCTTGTACTATAAAACAAAATCTCAGATATTTGTTCATGTTGGAGTTGATGAAGAACATGGATGCAAAAAGTATTTTCGCTGAAGGAGGATGGTAGCTGTCATTAAGAAGACTAAAAAAATACAACACGAAAGGATGCGTCAAGGTAATGCCAGAATTATCGTGATACATCCTTTTGTATTTGGAATGATTATTTTTCTTTCCCTACTTGTCGAAAGTAATGGATGGAATGTATAATATTGTTAATGATCCAGAGATATTTATTTTGGAAGGCTTATAAATACCGCAATTTTCACTTTGCGGTTTCTCATCCACATACACAAAAGCAATCCTACCACAAAGATACTGGTCATCACCGTTAAGCCGAAAACAAGCTTTGTTACCCGTTCTATCTGCATAATAGAAAATTTCATTTTCTGATACATGGTATCTTGTGTACTGATGCCAAGTCCCTCTCCAAGAGTGTTTCCAATCAGATCTGCTGTTTCGGACAACTGCTCCGGATTACTCACATACACAATGATTTTTTCATACCTTTCTGCTCCCATTTCAACAGCAAAGGAACATTTTGGTTTAGGATTACAAAGGTGGGCTGCCATCGCTGCTACCAGACCATGATGAATGTCAATCTCCGCACCCATAGCACGGAATCCTTTCAGATGCAGGTCGATCGGACGGCTTCCGGCAGAAGGTCGGGCGTCATCCGGCCGAGACTCAAAAGGCTGTTGTACCCGCCGTCGAGCGCGACGCCCGATGCGCTGCACACGGCGCGGACGAGAATATAGTACGCGGCCCCGCCGATGAAAAGGATGCCGACGGCTTTGAGCCCGTCGAAAAACACCGCTTTCGCGCTCTCGCTCTCCAGAAGCCGCAGAATACAGGCGATCATGACAAGCGAGACCGTGACCGAGATCATCGCCTGATAGAGCGCGAGCGAGCCGACAATGGGGATAACGGCGAGCGCCCTGCGCCGGAGCGTACCGCGGCGATGGCCAAAACGCTGGCCTTTGCCGCAGCCGAGCAGAATGCGGACAACGGCACCATCGTCACCGCCCCCACCTGCGGAGCCTGCGGCGTGCTGCCCGCCGTGCTGAAATACGTCCAGGACACCAAGGGTCTATCCGACGAGGCTATCTGCCGGGGCCTGGCCACCGCCGGCATCATTGGCAATCTGACCAAGAGCAACGCCTCCATCTCCGGGGCCGAATGCGGCTGCCAGGCGGAGATCGGCACCGCCTGCTCCATGGCCGCCGCCGCTCTGGCAGAGCTGTACGGTCAGGACCTGGACCAGGTGGAGTACGCCGCCGAGGTTGCCATGGAGCACCACCTGGGGCTCACCTGTGACCCCATCTGCGGTCTTGTGCAGATTCCCTGCATCGAACGCAACGCCGTGGCCGCCATGCGGGCCATGAACGCCTGCAACCTGAGCTATTTCCTCACCGGCTCCCGGAACATCAGCTACGACATGGTCTGCCGGGCTATGCACGAAACCGGCATCAATCTGAACCAGCGCTTCCGGGAAACCAGCGAGGGCGGCCTTGCCAAGCTCTACGACCGAAAGAGCCGGAAATAAGTCCGGTATACTGTAACCACTGGAAATGCGGTGCGCAATACGCAGGGCACATTTATATTGTCTCAGATCAATGCGGCAGGGAAAATCTCTGCCGCATTTCGGGCTGTCGAAAAAACCCTTACGGGCTTTTCCGACAAGTTTTTGCAGTCTGCTGCGCGCATAATTTGCGCGCCTGCGGCACACAAATTCTACACTCCGCAGCCTGAGAAGTATTTTCTGTCAGGTACACGCCCCGACAGAAAATGATTTTGATTTTATTTGTCGGCCTACGCCGCCAAACTCTGCGAGGCTTTTTTGACAAGCTGCGATGCGGCAGGGAAAATCTCTGCCGCATTTTGTTTTTAAAAAAACTTGACAAATATATTGAGGTTCGATATAATACATAGCAGTTCGATATATCGAAGCAAGATAGTGAGGGATGTCTATGGACAGTAAAATAAGAAGGATTTATGTTCCCATGACAGAAAGCGGCTTTTATATCTTATTCTGTCTCCAGCAGCCTCAGCATGGCTACGGGATCAGTCAGCAGGTCCAGCGAATGACCGGCGGTGAATTGATCATCAGTGCAGGGACAATGTATGGAACACTTTCCAAAATGGAAAAAGATGGCTTGATCGTTTTTGAAAGAGAAGAAGAAAAAAGAAAGCTCTATCAAATCACCGAGCTTGGAAAAGAAGTCCTACAGCTGGAAATGAAACGTATAGAACGGCTGTATAAGAACAGCAAAGGAGAGGAAATCCATGAATAACAAAAAAACGGTACTGCGCTTTTTCACCATTGCAGATTTTGAAGAGGAAGAAATTTGGCTGCACGATCAGCATAGGAACGGTTGGAAACTGGCAAAAATGATTCCGCCTTGTTTCTATATTTTCGAAAAGTGTACGCCGGCGGAAGTAACGTACCGGCTGGATTATAAAAACAATTTGGAAACCGGTGATTATTTTCAAATTTTTAAAGATTATGGCTGGGAATATATTTGCAGCTGTGTTGGATGGCTGTATTTTCGTAAACCGTCAACACAGATGGATTCCGAGCATGATGGCGAAATTTTTTCCGATAACGAATCGAGAATAGATATGATCGACCATGTGATAAAAACGCGGCTGCTCCCGGTTTTGATCATCTTTCTGTGCTGCATTCTTCCGAATTTTATAAGAAGTACGCAAACCAATGACCCGCTGGCAGCTGCATTCACCGTGTTCTTTTCAATCATGACGGTGCTGTATACTTATTTGATTGCTTATTGCGGGTTGAAGCTGCGAAAGCTGCGGAAGAAATACAGCTGTGATTGAACCGCAGGTTCATGGGCATGGCATTAAAATACAGATGCAATCGTCCAAGCAGCCCTGAAGCACAAGCCATTCCGCAAAAAGGACCGTTCCCTCATCCTTAAGACTTCGGATGAGGCGAGCGGTTTCTTTTTATTATCTGCGGACGCGAAGCAATGCCATAGAAAGACGCAAGCTGTCATCGAAATAAAGGATGCGGTCGCCGCCGATGTGACCAAGGAAAACCGGCGCTACATCTTTGAGAACTTCACCGAGCACAATGTGTTCCTGCGTCCCGGTGCCAAGGTTGGCCAGTTCTACACGGACGGTGTGGATTATACACTGATGGGAAAAGTCCGGCACAAACCGGACTTTTCCACTAAGCTAAGCGGACCTCTGCATTTTCGCAGCGGCCCGCTTTTGCGTCCACATGATATCGTTTATAGAAAAAACTTCCGGTCCATGGTCTCCCGGGCCGGGCGGCAGACGGCCAGGAAAATCAGGGCGCCGCCCATGAGCACCAGCACCACCAGTGGATACCAAGACCAGCCGATGAACTTTTCCATCCGGAAGGTCAGCGTCATCAAGTATTCCATCAGAGGCATGAAGGCTCCCAGCAGCACCAGAGCCCCGCCGTAAATATACATCTCCGCCCCATGGGTGTACCGGGTCAGCACCACAACCGCCGTGACAAGCAGCCCCAAAAAGCCCGTTACCGGGAACGCGAAGCTGAGAAACCACCCGCCGTGAACGGAAAGATCAATATACAGCACATACAGCCCGGCCGCCAGGAAGGAGCAGGGTACGAAAACCACCGGATTTGGCCGGGCAAACCACTGGGGCAGCACTGCCGCCACATAGCACAGCAGAATGCCGCCGACTACATAGCCGGACCAGGTGATCCTTCCGTGGATCCCCAGGTCGCAGATCATGGTGATGAAAATGGGAATCAAAACCAGGATGGTAATGGCCCCCAGCACCGCCTTGCTGTTGGTCTTCGCCCGGGGGTACCGGTCCGGCGGATAAAGGGCCTCCCCCTCCTGCCGCACAATATCCGGATGATAGGGCACCGTCCCGCACAGCGGACACCTCTTTTCACTGTCCGCCAGTTTGACGCCGCAATTGATACAATACATTTTCCGCACCTCACTGTCTGCTGTTGGTCTGGACCTCCAGGCCCAGGCCCATATCCCGCAGAACTCGGAAGAAATGGGCCTCCAGGTCCGGCTCCCGGATATCGCGGGTGAAATTGATATACAAATGATCTCCAAAGGACAACGCACTGCAATTCTGAGGGGCCGTTGCCTGGGCACTCAGGATGAAATCGAAACGCTGCACAAAGGGCAGCATTTCTTCCGGCAGACGAACCTGTCCCAGATTCGAGAAGCACAGGCAGGATTTTTTCTCGCCTACCGCATCGAAAACCGCCTTCATCACCGCATTTTTCAGGAACAGAGGCATAATGCGCACCACTGCCATTTTTTCACTGCTCACATTGACCGCAATGCGGCTGCTCATGATCTTCGGATTCACATCCAGCCCCATGCGATGCTTAACCGCCTGGCAAATCTCTGAAAAGCTGTATTCGCCCAGTCTGGGGTCAATCTCCGGGGTGGTATACAGAGCGAAGTTGCGCAGGGTGCTGCTGGGAAACAGCCTTCTCAGATTCACCGGGATCTGTACCCGGATGGGCTTTCTGGCGCGAAGGGAGGGAACCTGCTCCGCCTGCATATCCTGCAGGGCCATCATCAGGGCCGCGCACAGGAACGCCGTCAGGCTGACATCGTATGCATGGGCCTTTTCCAGCACCGCCTTTGTCTCCATCCGGAAACAGGTCAGATTCAAAAAGCCGTCACTTTCCGGTGTTCCCCAGGGGTGCCAGGCGTTTGGCTCCCGGCGGCTGGCATTGACGTTTCCCGCGTATTTCAGGAAGCTGTCCTCCAGTTCCTCCTCCCGGGGCTCCTCCAGCCGTCCAAGGACGCCCTCTGTAGCAGGCACGGCAATGCCGTATTTTTGCTGCAAATACTCCGCCGTCAGGGATTTCAGAAATACCATGCCGCCGTTTCCGTCCGTCACCGCATGGAAAAACTCCACGGCAATGCGCTTTTCATAGGCAATCACCCGGAAGGCACAGGTTCGAATCTCCCGGCGGCTCATGCGGGTCACAGGATAGCTGTTCTCTTCCCGGACAGCCGGGGCCCGCTCCCGCTGCTGGAAGTAATACCAGAACAGTCCCCGCCGCAGCCGCACGCACATGGAAGGGAACCGGCGCACCGTCACATCCAGCGCCGATTGCAGCACCGCCACATCTATTTCCTCCGTCAGCGTCACAGACAGGCGGAATACGTTGCTCCAACTCTGCCGCAGGGCCGCTGGATAGATTTTCGCCGCGTTGTCCAGCCGCATCCAGCGGAGCTTTCGCTCCCGGGACAAATACTTGGAGAGGAAGGCATTCATGGTCACCCAGTCCTCCCGGTCTTCGTTCAGGCCATAGAGGAGATAGGCGTGCCACCGGCCGGGATGGACGGAGAGCTGGCTCACGTTGCCCTGCTTTAGGAGTTTGCTGTGCAGCATCTCGGAATCACTGCGCAGGATTTCATCCCCACCCACAAAAATCAGGGACGGCGGGAACTTTTTCAGGTCTCCCAGCAGCGGCGACACCAGAGGATTTTCCGTCGCATCCGAATAGCACTGGGCATAGAACCCCAGCTGCTCCCGGGACAGGGAAACATCACATTCCTTATTGGTTTCAAAGCTCTCCCCAGAGAAGGTCAAATCCGTCCAGGGGGAAATGGCGACGATGCTGCCGGGCAGGGGCAGCCCCTGCTGCCGCAGATACAGGCATAGAGCAAAACACAGCCCGCCGCCGGCACTCTCGCCGCACAGGCTGATTTTCTCTGGCAAATATCCTTTTTTCAGCAAATATTCATAGGCCTGGGCCGCATCCTCCACCGCCGCCGGGAACGGGAATTCCGGTGCCAGCCGGTAGGCTGCGCAGAAAACCTTTGCCCCGCATTCGTCGGCCAGAGCGGCGCCAAAGCCCAGGGCGTATTCCAGGCCGCCGCAGGTATAGCCGCCGCCGTGGAGATACAGAATCGTGCCGTCCCGCCGGGGATCATCCGGCAGCACCCAGGCCCCTTCGAAGTTTTCAAAATCATGGTGCTTCACCCGCACCTGCCCATGGTGGACCGCCCGCATGAGCTCCCCCACGGCATTCTGCCCCTTCCGGCTGGTCTCCAGCGAGCAGTTTGTAAGCCGCGGCTTCATATGTGCCAACCGCTCCCGCACCATTTTCGCAGATAATTGCATAGTAGTTCCTTCCTCTGTCCGCGCAAAGTCCCGATACTTGTTCTTTCGCTATAGCATACCATTTTTGCAGGGATCTTGCAACGTCCAAAGCGGAATTTTCACAATTTGGAAACAAGCACAGGGCTAACCTCTACTCCAATTCTTTCCGCAGCTTTTGCAGCGCCCGCTTCTCAATGCGGGAAATATAGCTCCGGCTGATGCCCAGCCGTTCCGCCACCTGCCGCTGCCGCAGTGGCGCCCGGCCTCCCAGGCCATAGCGCAGGATGACCACCGTCCGCTCCTGCTCCGTCAGGCACCGTCCCATAGCCTGCCGCAGCCGAAACACCGCCTCCCGGTCACTGACCTGCTCCAAAAGATCGCAATCCTCGCAGATCACATCCATCAGCTCCAGCGGCGCCCCATCCGTCCCGGTCTCGATGTAGTCGGACAAGGACACATCCTGGGCGCTTTTGCGTGTAGAACGAAAGTACATCAAAATCTCATTTTCCACACACCGCGCCGCGTAGGTGGCAAGCCTTGCTCCTTTGGAAGCATCAAAAGTCGTAATTCCTTTGATCAGCCCAATGGTTCCAATGGAAATCAGGTCCTCCTGGTCGGCGGTTTGGGCGTAGTATTTCTTAGACTGGTGATGCCCGCGGTGTGCTTGTGGGGTGTATAGACGGCCTCATAGGTGCTGCCCAGCTTCAGAAAAATGTCGAGATGAATATCATCCTTGGTGCTTTCTTTCTTAACAACAACCCTATCCAGAATCGTTGCTACCAGTGCCGTATCAATGTCCCCGGTGAAGCTGAGTGCCTGGTCCAGAGCCTGACGGATGGCCGGGATGTCCAGTTCCTCGGAAGTCCTGTTTTCTTCCTCCTGCCGGATGGCCGTCAGTTTTCCCTGGCACTCCAGAATCTGGGCGTTGAAGGCATCGTTGCGCTCCTTGAATTCCTCCACCGTCAATGCCCCGGCGATGCTCAAATCCAGCAACCGGTTTTTCTTTCGCTCCAAATCGTCCATCTCATTTTCCACCTGACAGCGGAGCTTGCCATAGTCCACTTCTTTGGGAATGTTGGTCAGCACCGTCACCAGAGAATCAATGATTTTCTCTTTGTCCTGGACCAGCTCCTTGAAAATGTCGCTGAGAATCACATCCAGGTCACTGCTGCGAATCTGGGGTGCCGAGCAGGCCGCCCTTCCGTGGCTGCGGTAAACCTTGCACTGCCATACCTCCTGCTGCCCCTTTTTTGTCTGGATCACCTGACGGTGAAAGGTGGTTCCGTGTTCCTCGCAATAGATTTTTGCGCTGTAGGGATAGCGATTGTGAAAGCTGACTCCGCTGCTGTGTGACTTCATTTCTTCTCTCCTTCTCTTGTACAGGGCGTTGGCCCGATTCCACAGTTCTTCGGAAACGATAGCCGGTATAGATGGGTCTGGGTACGTCACCCACTCGCTTTCGTCCAGCAAAACATTCCGCTTTGTCCGGTAATCCACGCTCTGGCTCTTATTCCCGCAGTACCAGCCCTTGTACTTGGGATTTTCCAGAATGTGCCGGATGGTCAGGGTGTTAAAGGCGTTCCCCTCCCGGCTGGTGTAGCCCAGCTCCATCAGCCTTTTGGAAATCGTGCGGGTTCCAAGGCGTTGGTTGCCGTAAAGGTCGAAGATGATACGGATGATCTCCGCTTCCTCTTCATTGACGGTCAGGACGCAGTCCTTTTTGTCGTAGCCATAGAGCTTGTCGTTGCCCAGCACATGGCCATTCTTGATGGCCTGCCGGAAACCGAATTTCAGCCGTTCCGACAGCTTCCGAATCTCATCCTGGGCAACCCCCGCCATGATCACCAGCCGGAACTCGCTGTCTGTGTCCAATGTGTTGATATTATCGTTCTGAAAGAACACCCCCACATTGTAGTCCAGCAGCTCCTGGGTATATTTGATGCTGTCCAGAGTCGATCTGGAAAACCGGGAAATCTCCTTGGTGATGATGAAATCGAACATCCCCGCCTTTGCATCCCGAATCATCCGGTTAAAATTGTCCCGCTTTTTCGTGGAGCCACCGGAAATTCCCTCATCCACATACCCCGGCACGAATTTCCAGTTGGGCTTGCTCTGAATCAGCTCCGTGTAATACTGCACCTGATTTTCTAGGCTGTTGATCTGCTCGTCCTGGTCTGTAGATACCCGGGCATAGAAGGTCACCCGGAGGGGCAGGTCATAAAAAGACCTGCCCATGCGCATCTCTGATCGAATCTTACGTACTTCCATGTTTCTGCTCCTTTCCGCTATTAGCATAGCAGAAGAAGTCCGGCCAGTCCAATGTGCGGAGGATTTCCTTTTGCGCTTTCTCTTGGATCTGTTCGGAAAGAAGGTCCTCTTTCACAAGTATCCGCAGCAATGCACACAACACACTTTGTTCCAATTCTCTCAATGCGCCTCACCTCGCCTTACCATATGTTTTATTCCATCTTGCTTTGCACACATTACAGCCTTCTCCCTCTATTGATTATGATGGGAGAAAAATCCCCCTCACTTGGTAGGCATCGAGAAGGCGCAAAATATAAGAGAATTTCAAAAAAAGAAAAAATTTTATATTTTCAAAGTCAAGCTAGCCCCATCACCACAAAGAGCAGCTTTGATTCTCATCCACCGATGAAAATCAAAGCTGCTCTTTTTTTGTCCTTTTAATACCGTCATATCGCTCATATTAAACAGTGTTTTCGTCGTTCATTTTTTGTCATATTTTACAAATCAAAAAAAATTTTCCGGAAAGTTTTATATTTTGGCCCTTCTCGATGCCTACCAAGTGAGGGGGTTCTTCAAAGAGACACCTCTCCTCCCCCTCACCTGAACCTTGAAAACTTCATAATCATTCATCTGATACATTCTTCTGGACCAGAGCCGGGAGGACAGTACGCCGTGACCACCTGCCCCATAAGGGGTGCAAAGCGAAGAAGCCCGCAAGGGCTGAAGCAAAGGTGCTGAGCGAGAAATGCTGTCTCCAATGTTGGATTGCCACCAACAAGGCGACGAGGGTTCAGATAGGACAATGATACTTCTCTACGGAGCTGGCGGAGGACCCGGCAGGGGTGGAAGGCCCATGGACTCGATTCGCTCTCGAGCGTCAGATGATTTCCCTTTGTGTGTTTAGGGGGCGAGGCCGAATGAAACGCACCGACCAAAGCGCAGAAGGCTTTTCTGTGTTTTGGTGGAGCAGAAAAACAAGCAAAAATAACAATAGGAGGTACAAAATGAACCACTGCAAAACCATTGCCATTGTCAATCAGAAAGGGGGTGTTGGAAAAACCACTTCCACCGTCAATCTCGGTGTCGGTCTTGCTCAGGCCGGAAACCGGGTGCTGCTGGTAGACGATGACCCCCAGCACAGTTTGACCATCAGCTTAGGAATACGGAACGCTGACGATGAGCTGGACATCACACTGGCTACTGCCATGCAGGCCGAAATCCGGGATGAATCCGTTCCCTGGGAAGAAGGCATCATCCACAGCGGCGAGGGAGTCGATTTGCTTCCTGCGAACATTGAACTGTCCGGCGTGGAAATGAGCCTGTTCAATGCCATGTCCCGGGAACAGGTGCTGACATCCGTTCTCAGCCGGGTGAAAGAGAACTACGACTACATTCTCATTGACTGTATGCCGTCCTTGGGGCTGATGTCCATCAATGCTCTGGTTGCCGCCGACAGCGTGATCATCCCGTCTGCGCCGGACTTTCTTTCCACAAAGGGTCTGAATTTGCTCATCCGCACCATCAGCAGAGTGCGGCGGCAGATCAATCCGAAACTGAAAATCGACGGCATCCTTATGACCATGGTGGATGGACGAACCAACAACGCCAAAAGCATTATCGCCGCCCTGCGCTCCACATTGGGCGGCAGTGTCCGGGTATTCGACACGGAAATTCCCCGCTCTGTCCGAGCCGCCGAGGCATCCGGTGAGGGGAAAAGCATTTTCGCCTTTGACCCCAAAAGCCGGGTGGCTCAGGCTTACGCAAACTTGACAAAGGAGGTAGCCGAACTTGGCAAAGAAACAAATCGATCTCGGCCTGACGGGGCTAGATGAGCTGTTCATGGATGATCGGGAGCGGGCCGAATCCAAGCTCCCAAAAATCCATGAAATTCCTCTTTCGGAAATTGACGAATTTCCGAATCATCCTTTTCATGTCCGCTTAGATGAGGACATGGATCAGCTGGTGGAGAGCGTTAAGGAGCAGGGAATCATCACTCCCGTGACACTGCGGCAGAAGCCGGACGGGCGGTATGAAATCGTCTCCGGCCACCGCAGAACAAAAGCCTGTGAACTGGCGGGCCTCGCCACCGTGAAAGCGGAAATCAAGGAGCTTTCCAGAGATGAGGCCATTATCCTCATGGTGGAATCGAATCTCCAACGCACTACCATCCTGCCCAGCGAAAAGGCGTATTCTTACAAAATGCGGCTGGAGGCTATGAAACGGCAGGGGCAGCGCACAGACATAACTTCCACGCCACTGGCGGGGAAGTCCAGAAATGCCGAATCCGCTGACATTGTTGGTCAAAGTCAGGGAGATAGCGGAGATCAGGTACGGCGGTATATCCGTCTTACCAGTCTTATTCAACCTTTGCTTGACCTGGTGGATGCCGGAAAAATCGCTTTCCGGCCCGCCGTAGAGCTTTCCTATCTGACCGAGGAGGAGCAAAACAGCTTGCTGGATTCCATCAATTCCGAGCAATCCACCCCGTCCCTAGCTCAGGCCTTGAAGATGAAAGAATTTTCCCAGAATGGCAGGCTCAATGCCGACGTGATCCTCTCCATCATGTGTGAGCAGAAGCCCAACCAGAAAGAGAAAATCAGCTTTCAGTCCGAACGGCTGAAACCCTTTATCCCCAAAAATTTCACCGCCAAGCAGACGGAGGACTATGTGATCAAAGCTCTGGAGTATTACCACCGGTATCAGGTCCGGCAGAAGGAGCGTGACCGATAATGGCTCCAAGGTGTCGTTCTCCTCCCCCTCACACTCCCCCTTATATTGTATAACCAGCTGTACCAGCTGAAAAGAAGCGTAGACACCTGCCAAAATCGGCGGGGGATTTTTTTGTGAAAGGAAAATGCCATGCGAAAAATCATGAAACGAGGGTTCTGCCTGTTTCTGGTGGCCGTGCTGCTGGCAGGGCTGGTGCCCTGTGCCTTTGCGGATGAAGCAATGCCCACCGGGGAAGTGGAAGCATCCGAGGCCGCAACGGAGGCAGCGGAAGAAACGGCGGCTCCACCGGAAACGGAAGTTCCCTCAGAATCCACCGAACCGCCAGAGGCAACGGAAACCACAGAATCGGAAACGGAAGTCACAGAACCGGAAGCTGACCCGGTAGAAGATGCCGTTGAGGATGACCGGCTTGCTGCCTACGCCTCCACAGTCACCAACGTGCTTCTGTTTGACAAGGCAAGCCCCAATTACACCACGGTCCTGAGAAGCCAGGTGTCTGTGACCTACAACCCCAACGGAAGCGATGCCTCAAAGACAGCCTATATCAAAAATCTGGGCTGGCACTTTGCACGGTACAACAATGTTCCCTATGAGGACGATCCGCTGTACTGCATCGAGCCCTGCAAGAATTACGCAGCCAGCACTTCGGGCAACTACATGGACGAGGATCTGGGGGTATCCGGCAGCGGCAGCACCTGTGGCAGTAATGTCTGGTATGCCATGCCCTATTCCTACCGCCAGGCCATCGCCCTGACCCTACTATACTCCCGGCAGCTGTGGGACAGCAATTACAGCGTCAAAACCACGGCCATGGCCAACAACCCCAATGTGTCCACCCGGATCGCCACCCAGTTCCTGATCTACGAGATCGTGACAGGATTGCGGGATGCGGATACCTTCAACCGCCGTGGCTCCAACGGTTATACCAGCGGGGATGTGTTCTACAATGCGGGTGTCGCCAGCGTTTCCGGCTTTGCGGAGAAATACAACAGCATTGTTTCCAGTGTTCAAAACGCCATGAAAATCCCCAGCTTCACCAGCCGCTCCTCCGGCTCCGCTCCCACCATCACCATGAGCGGGAGCCAGGTAAGCGTTACGGATTCCAACAGCGTTCTGGGGAACTTCTCTTTCACCAATGGGAACGGTGCTTCCTTTTCCAAGTCCGGGAATACCTTGACCATCACAAAAACAGGCTCTATTTCTCCCACAGCTCTATTCAGTGCTACCCGGAGTCTGCCCTCTGCGGAAAACTCCACCGTATCCATTTACTACAGTGCCAGCAGCACTTACCAGACCTGTGTCAAGCTGTATTCTCCCCAGGTGGATACACTGCGGGCTTATTTCAGGATCAACGCCCCGGACCCCGGTGCCATTGCCCTGGTAAAAACCACGGAGGACGGTCAGAATTTATCTGGCTGGCAGTTTTCCCTGTACTCCAACGCCGCCTGCTCCACCTTGGTATCCGGCCCCCATACAACGAACAGCAACGGAAAAATCAGTATCACCGGGCTGAACGCTGGAACTTATTACGTCAAGGAGCTGGGGCATACCAACAGTGCCATTTCCTCCCGCTACACCTGTTCCGGGGATAATCCGCAGAGCGTCACGGTGTCTAACGGAACTACCACCAGCGTCAGCTTCTATAACAAGCTGACCGTCGGTGCCTTGGAAATCCGAAAGTCTACCAACACCGGCAACCACCTGGACGGCTGGAAGTTCATCGTCAAAAAGGACGGCACAGAAATTCCCGGCTCTCCCTTTACCACAGACGAAACCGGAATCATCCGCATTTCCAATCTTGCTCCCGGAAAGTATCTCGTTATGGAGTCTCCCACCGAGGACCCCTATTGGTCTGGGGAGCTGGGCTATCACACCGTTACTGTGGAGTACGGAAAAACTGCCGTTGACCAGTGGCTGAACAAGGAGCAGGGCCTGGGCTACTTTACCAAGTCCACCAACACGGGTGACGAAATTTCCGGCTGGCATATTACTGTCTATGCGGATGAAGTCTGCACCCAGAAACTCCATACCCTCATTACCGGTCAGGACGGCACCGCCGGTATCTATCTGGAACCCGGCACCTACTGGGCCAAGGAAACCGGCAGTGAGGAGGTCCGGGACGATTACTGGAAAATGGATGATTCCGTGAAGAAGCTGGTGATCCACGCCCATGAGAAAACCACCCTGGAGTTTACCAACAACTACAGCGGCAGAATTTCCATCCAGAAAACCGTAAAGCCGGAAGGTACGTTGGAGGGCTGGAAGTTCAAAATCACGGATGGGGACGGGAAAGAAGTTTCCGGCTCTCCCTTTGCCACGGACAAGGACGGAAAAATTCTCACCGGCAATCTCACCCCCGGAGACTACACCGTGGAGGAAATGCTGCCCGCTGACAGTCTCTACACAGGAGAAGCCCCGAAAACCGTTACTGTCACCGCAGGCAAAACGGCAGAGGTATCTTTCCTCAACAAACTGCGCACCGGGAAAATCACCATCCGAAAGGTAGACACCAAAGACGAACCATTGGCGGGAGCCACCTTCCTGCTGGAAGGCAGCGAGGACGGGGGGCTCTGGTATCCGGTTATTCCAGGCTCCAGCGGTGTCTGTGTTCTGGGAAAGCCTTCGGAAGAAAACCTTGCAGCCGCCAGTAAGACTTCCGGTGAGGATGGTCTGCTGACCTGGGAGAATCTGTCCATCACCCTGCAATACAGGATCACGGAGACAAAAGCCCCGGAGGGCTATACCCTGCTGAAAGAAGTCGCTTTCGAAGGTACACTGCCTGCGGATACAGTGGAACTGCGGGTGGTCAACGGAGAAGCCTTTACTTTGCCCAAGACCGGCTCTACCGGTCTAACGGTGTTGCCGCTCGCAATCATACCCTGCTTCTCGATTTGCGCGGGAGCAATCTTGTATCTGCGCAAGCGGGAAATCTAAGCTCAATCAACCGGGAAAATACCCCGGATTTTTTCTACCACAAATCTAAAAATCTTAATTCAGAAAGGACTTTACTATGAAAACCTTGAAGAAAATTGTTTGCGCCCTTATGACCCTCGTTCTGCTTCTGTCCAGCGTCCCCACTATCTTTGCGGATGAAGCCAAAACCATCGACCAGGATGCCGCTTGCAGCCTGACAATCTGGAAGTTCGACTACACCAACGCCAAGAAAGACGGCGTGTGGGATGAAGATGCCTTTCCCTCCACCGGCTGGCAGGAAAGCTATGTGGAAAATGCCCTGGTAAACACCAACTGCAAGGGCGACACCGACGGTCAGAACGGCAACGCTCTGGGAAACGGCCAGACCAGCAAAGGCTATGCCATTGCCGGTGTGGAATTCACTTATCTGAAAGCCGCGGACATTGTGACCTTTGAGAACCAGGGTACGACCCAAGTCCTCTACGGCTTTCACAAGACGGATGCCGCCGATCTGCTGAAAGCAATCGGTCTGGAAAACGGTGCCAACCGCTGCGCCGAGGCGGACAGCCTGGATGCTGACCGCTACTTCTACACCTCTGATACGCTGAACAAGGCCCTGGCCCAGAGCCTGGAAGCCAATTCTACCACCGTGAAGAACGCTCTGGAAGCCTTCATCCGTAACGGCGGCACCGCTATGGCCCCCACCAACGAAAGCGGCAAAACGGTGGCAAGAGACCTGCCTGTAGGTCTATATCTGCTGGTGGAAACCAAGGTCCCCGAAATGGTCACTTCCACCACCAACCCGTTCTTCGTCTCCCTGCCCATGACCACCGTCACCGGCAATGACAACTCCGCTTCCCAGAATTGCGGCGCTGCCTGGAATTACGATGTGGTGGTGTACCCCAAGCAGGAAACCGGCATCCCCACTCTGGAAAAGACCGTCCGGGAAGCCAAAGCCGACACCGGCAAGAATGAAGGCTCCGCATCCATCACGGATGGCTTCGCCCACACTGCTACCGGCTCCGCTGGCGACACCATGGAATACCAGATCGTTTCCACTCTGCCCACCATCACCTCCCAGGCAACGGCCCTGTCCACTTACAATTTCTACGACACTCTCTGCGAGGGCCTGACTTACAACAAGGATGCCGGTGTGACCATTGAATTCTTTACGGATGCCGCCTGTACCGACAAGGCAGCCTCTTGGAATAAGGACTCCGGCAAGTTCACCGTCACCTACAGTGAAGATGGCCGCCATATGACTGTGGACATTGCCAAGGCCGGTCTTGAGGAAATCAATGGAGCCACCGCCAACAAGAACGGCAAGCTCTACACCGGCTACTCCAACTACACCGCCCGTGTGACCTACAGTGCCGTCATCAACGCCGACAAGTCCTTTGTCTACGGCGAAAAGGGCAATGAGAATACCGTCATTCTGACCTGGAAACGTACCTCCGGCGACTACTATGACACCCTCATTGACGACTGCCATGTGTTTTCCTTCGGCCTGGACCTGACCAAGCTGTTCTCCGATGTGGATGCGGAAACCGCCGCCGAAACCAAGCTCTATGACAGCGTAAAGTTCAAGATTCAGAACAAGACCGACGACACCTGGATCATTGCCAAACGCAATGACGAGGAAGGAGTCTACTATGTCACCGGACATACCGACAAGGAAGCAGATGCCACCATCTTTACCCCCGTCACCATGGGCAAGTCCTACGGCCACATCATGGTCAAGGGTTTGGAGGAGGATACCTATACCGTCACCGAAACCCAGACGGCTAACGGATATACTCTGCTGAAAAACGCAATCACTGTCACCATTAGCATCAAGGAAAACACTTCCAATACCTGCAATGTCTACGCCAAGGATGTGCTGGGCGTTCTCCAGAATGACCCTCACTACGCTTTTGACGGTGGAGAGAATCTGAAGCTGGCCAATATCCCCCAGCGGGCACTGTCCCACAACTATCCCACCGCTTCCGCAACCGTGGACAAGAACGAAGTCACCATGCTGGAGGACAACGGCTCTGCCAACGCCGAAGTGCCCCTGACCGTAAAGAACACCAAGGGTTTTGACCTGCCCAAGACCGGCGATCACGGCACCTGGATGTACAGCCTGGTGGGCATTCTTCTGATGTCCACCGCAGCCGGTGTCATTGTTCTGACCGTCAAAAAGAAGAATGGCCGGTAAGTATCTGGCACCCCGCGCTCCGGGGTGCCGTCCGAAAGGAGGAGATCCTATCCGAGAGAAGCGAAGAACGATCATTACCGTCTTTCTGGCGGTGCTGTTTTTCCTGCTGGCACTGGGGCTGACCGTCTATCCCATTTTCAGCAGCCGCTACAATGAGGTTCACCAGTCCCAGATCCATACGGAATACCGAGAGGCGGTTCAGGCATTGCCGGATGCCGCCATCCCGGAGGCCAGGACGAAAGCCCAGGCGTACAATGAGGAATTGTGGAGCAGCATCGTCCGGCATGGCAGCTATTCCAAGGATTCTGTAACTTCTGCTGTAGAGGAATATGCCCAGCTCTTAGACCTTACCGGCACCGGGACTATGGGCTATGTTCATATTCCCAGGCTGGGAGTATCCCTGCCTATCTACCATGGCACGGAGGAGGAAACCCTGGATCGGGGCGTTGGCCATCTTATCGGCAGCTCTCTGCCCATTGGTGGCAGCAGCACCCACGCCATCCTCACCGGTCACTCCGGCCTAGCCAGCCAGAAGATGTTTTCCGACCTGGACAAGCTGGAAATGGGGGACACCTTCTATCTGGAGGTGCTGAATGAAGTCCTGGCCTATGAGGTTGACCAGATCAACACCGTTTTGCCTCACGACACCACCTATCTGGGGCTGGAGAAAGGCAAGGATTTGTGTACCCTTGTGACCTGCACCCCCTTTGGGGTCAATACCCATAGGCTTTTGGTTCGTGGCCACCGGATTCCCTACACCCCGGAGAACACGGAAAATCCCGCCATAGAACTGGCTGAAACAGAGGAAAGCGTAGATTCCACTTGGGAGCAGGAGTACGAGAAGGGCGTGTATCTTGCCATTAGTATTGTGGTTTTGATTTGCCTGATTCTGTTCATTGTCTGGCTCACGCAGAAAGGAGAAAGCAATGCGGCGTAAAGGCATTCTCATTACTCTGCTGTTCTTGTGGATTTACCTGGTGGGTATGGGAATTCTCCTGTATCCGGCGATCAACAACTACTACACAAGCAAACGGATGGAAGGCTCCGTGGAATCCTTTTATAGCACCGGTCCTACAGAATCCGACACCGGCAGCACAGAGGCTACGCAGACCATCCGGGAAACAGAGCCGTCCACGCCCTACCCGGAGCTGCTGGACATGCTGGAAGCCTACAACCGAGAGCTGTATGAAGATGACCAGTCGAAGCTCAGCAGTCTTGCAGCCACCGAGCAGCCCGGAGTGCTGTTCAGCGTCAGTGGCCAAGCCGGGGATGTGTTTGGGGTGCTGTCCATTCCAAAACTGGAAATGGAAATGCCCCTGTACCTGGGAGCCACCGACAAGCACATGGCAGACGGGGCCGCCCAGCTGGGACAGACCAGTATCCCTATTGGTGGCAAGAATACCAACGCCGTCATTGCCGGACACCGGGGCTACAATGGTGCGCCCTACTTCCGCTATGTGCCGGAATTGCAGGTTGGGGATTCGGTGGACGTTACGAACCTTTGGGGTATCCTGCACTACAAGGTCGTGGAGACCAGAATCATCCAGCCAAATGATATTGATGCCATCAAAATTCAGCCTGGGCGGGATTTGATAACCCTGCTGACCTGCCACCCTTACGCCAGCGGCGGCAGGCAGCGGTTCTTGGTGATTTGTGAAAGAATGGAGGAAGAAAATGGAAGATGAAAAAAGAATGGCTGGCAGCTATGAAATCATCCAGGCATTCCGCATCGGGGACCGGGAAATCGTCCTTGGGGAGGACCTGAACGCCAAACCGGAGGAACGCTACATGTGCGCCTACTGCCAGCAGAACGAAATTGCGGCACTCTACAATGAGGTCATGGTCAGTGACGATTACTGTGAGATCGTCAAGCTCTTTGCGGAGCGTCTGTCAGAACAGGCCGAGAAAACCCGTGCGGAGGTATTGAAACCCAAATTTCAGGGCATCGATGTGACACCCCTGACCAACAAGGACTGTACCCCCGTTGCCTATGACGATGACCTGAATGGGAAAATTGTTGTCATTCGTCCAGGTGTGCTGCGGAGGGAGTGTCAGCTTGCAACCCGTCAGCTGAAGCTCTGCATCGGCGGTTTTGGGGCCAGTCCCCACAGCCGGGGGTCTGCCTGTTTCTGTGTGGATTTGCACTCCGGTGACAGCTCCCGGTTTGAACGGCGGGACATTCTCGGGACACTGGAGACTGAACAACTCCCTCAGTGGGCAAAGCTGGGACTGGAACAGTATCAGCGGGAACGATCTGAAAAGCGAAAGGAGCGTGAACGTTAATGGAACTGCGAGAATTGACCCAGCCCGAACAGAAATACACCTACCGTCAGAGTCACCAGCTGGATGCCCAGACGGAATGTATCGGGTATCTGCGTGGGGACTTCGGCTCCACCGGAAAAGAGTTCTATTCCAGCTGGTTCGACAACATGGCGTATCTGAAAACGCCGGAATTCCAGGCTGAATTGGATACGGTGGTGAATGCCCTGCGGGAGAGTCCTCAGTACGGCGGTATTTTGGCAGACCGGAGCAGCCTGTCCAGTGCTTGTCATCAGTCCACCACGCCGAAGTTTGGGCGGGATGAATCTGGTTTCCGGGTAAATACCAAAGCCCATGCCTACCTTCTGCGGCTGAATTCCAGTCCCGGCAACTACAATTTCTATATCTACTGCTACCAGCGGGATTATCTGGACCGGCACATCCGAAATGCCGAGTACGGCATTCGGTTTATTACCCCCAACTACAAGGAGAAGTTCCGCATTGTGGACGGTGACAGCATCCGCATGATCTTCCCCTCTGGGGAGACGCGGGACATGCCCTGTCGTTATGTAGATGAAACACACTTGGAGGTCGGAAACAACCTGTACCACATCTGCGAGTTTGCGGAGCGTATGCAGCGCAGCGGTATCCTGGTTATTCCCCTGCGCCAGTCTCTGCCGGAGAAGTGCTTCAGCGCTCTGGAAAGCACCGGCGAAATCATCACCATTACCAAGGGTGGAAACGGATATACCCCCACAGGGCAGTACCCGCAGGAGGGCGTTTCCCCAAAAGAGGCTGCCGCCGCCCTCAACGATGCTGCCGGTATCACCAGGGCGCAGGAGGCCGCTATGGTGGCAGGCTCCATGTTCGGCTGGGATACACCCGCCGCCGACCCCAAGAATTATGATGCCAAGGGTGTACCTATCAAAAATCACAGAGAGAGGGATGCAAGATGAAGTATGAAGTTACCGTCCAGGCAATCAGCCAGGGCCATGTCACCGTGGAAGCGGATTCTCCCGAAAAGGCGGAGGCCGCAGCCAGGAGCAAGCTGTTCACCGGCGCGATTCACTGGGAATCCACAAAAATGGAGTTTTCCAGTGCCGCCAAACAGAAAGCATAAGGTGATGCCATGTCAGACCGCCCCAATATCATCTGGAGCAATGAAAATCTGGATTATGAGGATTGGCGGGATTCTCTGGCAGAGGATTACCCAGATTTGACGGAAGCCCAGCGGGAGGCACTTATGTACGAGCTGAACGCCGACTACCTGGATGACGAACGTACCAATCTGAATATTCAGCTGTCCCAGCCCATTTTAGTCATTGCTGATCTGGGCCGTTGGAACGGACGGGTCATGGGCTACAAGGAAATTCCCTCCGGCAATATCCAGGATTGCCTTTACAGTGACACCGACTACAGCACATGGTACATGGATAAGCTGGGCGACCTTCGGTGCGATGCTGTTCACCACGACGGCACCAACCACTACCTCTACCGCACCTACAAGGACGGTGTGACAGAGGATCAGATTGACCGGCTGAAAGGCAAAATTTACGATGGCGTTGCCACCCGTGCCGATATTACCCGGCTCACCCGCCGTCTGGGTGACGAAATTGCACGGGTCTATGGCTGGGAGATTCCCAAGCCCAAGGTAAAACAGAAAGAAGCAAGATAAGGATGTGAAAACAATGGATAAGGAAACAGCAATCTGCCAGTATCTCAAAAAGCACCATACCGGTGGAGAAAGGGCCGTTTACAGCCGTGAGCTGCAGCGGCTCTTTTCCATTGACGGACGGGGCCTGCGCAGGAAAATTAACAGTCTGCGGCAGGATGGCTACCCCATTTGCAGCGACGAACGGGGCTACTACTATGCCGACAGCCAGGAGGAAATCAACGGCACGGTATGTCGGCTCAATCAGATGGTGACGAAAGTATCCAATGCCAGAACGGGGCTCTTGTATGCCTCTATCCAAGACAGCGGAATTACGGTGGAAATCTCCGTCACCGTGCGGTAAGGAGATGCCATGCCCAGAAAAGATGAATTTCTTTCTCAGCTGCTCTCCTCCAAAACCCAGGAGATTGTAAGCAGCCCCAGAAACTACACAGCATTTCTCCAAACCGCAGCCCAGAATTACAAGTACGGTTTTCAAGAGCAGGTGCTGATTCATGCGCAACGCCCGGATGCCACCGCCTGTGCGGAAATCGGTGTGTGGAACCGACTGGGCCGCTGGGTAAACCGGGGTGCCACCGGTACTGCCCTGCTCCGGGACCCAAACCTTCCATATCGTATCCGATATGTGTTCGATGTTTCAGATACCAACAGCCGGGAGAATCGAGAAATTTCCCTTTGGCAGATGAAGCTGGAGTACGAAAGCGAAGTCATGGATACTTTGCAAAGCCGGTTCCAGTACGATTTTGACGGACCGTTTGGGAATTGCATAGAGGCGCTTTCCCAGAAGCTTGCGGAGGAAGCCGCCGGAGATTACCTTCCCGACCTGTTGAACAACAAGCAGGACAGCTTTCTGGAAGAACTGGACGATGGCAGTGTCGCCAGATGGTTTAAGGAATCCGTTGGTGAGAGTGTCCGCTATATGGTTCTCCATCGCTGCGGCTATGCGCCCGAGCTGGACAATGATGTTTTTGGGCGCATCCAGGATTTCAATACCGAGATCACCGCCTCCCTGTTGGGTTCGGCTGTCAGCACTCTGTCCGAATCCATCCTTCGGGAAATTGGTGTCACCGTAAAATCTTTGGAACGGCAGCAGCCTCGCACATTTGATTCTTTCGGAGACACTGTGTACAATGAAGCCAGAAAAAATGAACTGGAAAGGAGCCAGAATAATGGAGCTGACTTACACAATGCAGGGGGACTACCGGCTGCCCAACCTGATTCCCCCCGAGAGTCCCAAGGTGGGCAAGTACGGAATGCTGCGGCACAGCTATCTGCGCAAGCACCGGGAGGGGCTATACACCGGGATGCTGATGAAGGGGACCCTGAACGCCCATCTGGAGGAGTTGGACCGGGAGGCCAACCGGATGCTGGAACAGCTGACAGCCAAGATGGCTCAGGAGCAGGGCGTGACGGAGGAACTGAAAGCCCAGGATCAGATGCTGTGGGTACAGCGGATGAACAACATCCGGCAGGCAGCAGAGGAGATCATCTACAATCAGCTGATCTACACGTAATTGAAGAAACGCCGCTGCCCAGCGTGGAGGAACAGATTTCCTTCCTGGACGGCGGCTTTTCTGTATCGGAAGCAGCGCAGCAGAGCTTTTTTCCGCAATTGCAGCTTCCCCGGCAGATCATTGACGAGGCCCTGTGCATGGGCTTTAATGACCAGGACAGCCGGAAAATCATCTGTGCCTACTTCATGAAGGACAAGCCGGACAACGCCTCCTTCCTGCAAAAAAGCTATGGCACCAACGGTGCGGGGCTGATCATCCAGGGTCAGGAATACGCCATCTGGTATGACCCGGAGGGCATTCGCGTTTCCCCTGGACGTACTGTCCAGAAGCTGCATACCACCATTGTTACCTGGGAGCAGGTAGCGAAGCGTATCCGGGAGCTGCTGGATATGGGGCGGTATATGCCCAAAGAGGAGCTTGAACAGGTCCCGGACTTTGAGCGGCGCAGGCTTGCCCAATCCCTTACTTTTGCGGTGCGGGAATGCTCCGCCCAGGCGAAAGAAGACGGGTATCTCCCCTTGACTATGGAAACCTATTCTTCCAACAAGGGCTTTCCCGAAACCGAGGCCCAGATGCAGCGGCTTTTAGAATCCCCGGATACGCTGAAACAGCTCGTGGATGAATGGACATTATTTGCAGCTGCCCATGCCAATGATCGCAGCCTTATGGTAAGCCGCCTGTATAACCCTGCCGAGCTGCTGCAAAAGCTGGAAGATTTACAGCGAACGCCTCTGATTTTTACCGCCGCCCAGAGCCTTAACCCTCTGCGGCGGTATTTCATTTCCGATGATGAAATCAACCAGGCACTGCGTGGGCATGAGCGTGAATTCCGTTCCCGGCTGGACGTATTTTCCTTTTTCAGCCAAAACACGGACACGAAAGAGCGGGAACAGTTTCTGAAACGGCAGCACGGGGAATACAGCGGCTACCACGGCGGAAATGACAACAAAACCTATACCTCTGCCGGATTTTCCTTTAGCCATGGAGATTTAACTGCCCCGTATGCTCAGTTGAACATGAAATGGCCTGCCGTTACCAAATGGGTGTCCAATATGATTTCCTCCGGTGCTTATCTGTATCCCAGCGATGCGGATAAAATGGCTGACTATGAGATCAACCAACTTTCCAGACGAATCATGTCGTTTTTCTCCAATACGCCGGTGGGGTTTCAGCGGCCCACCCCCAGAAGTGATTTTGATTATTGGGAGGGCGTTACGGAGATCCAGGAGCAGCTTTCTGACCCAGAGCAGGTCAATACCATCTATAACACCATGATGAAGCCCCTCATGGATGCAACACAGCCCAATGACCGTTCCTTTGAAATGCGGAAGCGAGGCATGGAGGCTATGGAAGGCTACCTGGCCGGTACATTCTCTGTATTTGGCAATGACCACACCCTTCGTCCGCTGGCGAGGCAGGCCGTCAATGAGGATTTGGAAAAGGCCAAAACGCTGATAACGGCATTCTGCGCTGAGGAATATAACAGCGAACCGGATTTCTCCGACCTGCGAAAAGTGGATATTGCCTACACCACCATTACGGACGAAGAAGTTCCCGTTCAGGTCAGCGTTGACCTGGTGGATTTCAGGCTGGACCGATCCATTGACGGCATCATCGTTGATTCCCGAAAATATGACACGCTGAAAGAACTGACCGAGCAGGAGCTTTTTGACCCGGATTTTGACGAATTGGTAGCCTTCTCCGAAGAACAGCTTGCGAAAGTCGCCCTCCACGGAATTCGCAATAAGGTCGTTCAAAGATTTACCGAAAGCGGCGAAGAAATCCAGATACAGTATCATGTGAATGGCTTTTACTACAACCATTACAATATCGTGGATGGAACCGCCCAATATGTGGACGGCCCCTATGATACGCTGGAAGAAGCTGCCAAGGAAATGCGAGGCTACCATCCCCAAGCCGTGGAAGTTGTTGATTCCGCACCGGACATAGAGGAAGATCCCTTTGATGACATTGACCCCCAGCAGATACGGAAAAGTCTGGAAGCAGTCGGCATCGTAGATGGCAAAGTGGTAGATCCGGAGGCTCTGGACAATTCTCCCTTTATCCGTCAGGTTATAGAGGATGTGGGTGCAGCAGAGCCGTTTCCCACTTTGCCTACCACCCAGCATCCGCAGAATCGGCCCCATACGCTCCATCCCGAAATTCCCGCAGATGACCGCAGAAACTATCACATCCGCACAAATGATCTGGGTGCAGGTGTGCCTATTGAACGCTTCTACCACAATGTTCATGCCATAGAACTGCTGCACAAGCTGGAATCCGAAAACCGTCTGGCTACACCAAATGAACAGAACATCCTTGCTGAATATGTAGGCTGGGGCGGTCTGCCCCAGTTTTTTGAGGAATCCAACGCCCATTATGCCGAGCTGAAAGCCCTGCTGACCGAGGACGAATACGCCGCCGCCCGGGAATCCACCCTTACGGCGTTCTACACCCCGCCTGTGGTGATCCGGGCCATGTACAAGGGGCTGTCCAATCTGGGCTTCCAGGCCGGCAATATCCTGGAACCCAGCTGCGGTGTGGGAAATTTTATGGGTCTGCTGCCGGAGAATATGGAAAATTCCAAAATGTACGGTGTGGAGCTGGACAGCATTTCCGGGCGCATTGCCCAGCAGCTGTACCAGAAGAACAGCATTGCGGTACAAGGATTTGAAAAGACCGATCTGCCGGACAGCTTCTTTGATGTGGCCATTGGCAACGTGCCCTTTGGGACGTTCAAAGTGTCGGATAAGAAGTACGACAGGTACAATTTCCTGATCCACGATTTTTTCTTTGCCCGTGCCTTGGACAAGGTGCGCCCCGGCGGCGTGGTGGCCTTTATTACCAGCAAGGGCACCATGGACAAGGAAAATCCCTCTGTACGAAAGTACATTGCCCAGAGGGCGGACCTTCTCGGTGCCATCCGTCTGCCCAATGATACCTTCAAGGCCGCTGCGGGTACAGAGGTCACTTCCGACATTCTGTTCCTGCAAAAGCGCAGCGGTATGACAGACCTGGAGCCAGACTGGGTGCATCTGGACACCGATGAAAAGGGACTGAAAATGAACGCCTACTTTGTCTCCCACCCGGAAATGGTTCTGGGGCAAATGCAGGAAGTGTCCGGCCCCTATGGCATGGAAACTGCCTGTATTCCGCAGGAGGGGCAGAGCCTGGAATCCCTGCTCACTGCTGCCGTTGGCCAAATCCAAGGCGAAATGCAGAATGTAGACCTGGACGACCTTCCTGTGGAGGAGGCGGACACCCTGCCTGCTGACCCCAGTGTACGGAATTTTAGTTTTGCCGTTGTGGACGGAAAGCTGTACTTCCGAGAAAACAGCCTTATGAATCCGGTATCTGTATCGGCCACCGCCGAGCAGCGCATCCGTGGGCTTATCGGCATCCGGGACTGTGTGCGAAAGCTCATTGAGTACCAGACCGAGGACTACCCGGAGACCATGATCCAGGCAGAGCAGGCGCATTTAAATGCCCTCTATGACAGCTTTGCGGAAAAGTATGGCCGGATCAACAGCCGTGCCAACAGCTCCGCTTTTTCTACCGACAATGCCTACTATCTGCTGTCCTCTTTGGAGGTACGGGACAGTGAGGGTAATTTCCTACGGAAAGCGGATATGTTCTCCAAACGCACCATCCGGCAAAAAATTTCTGTTACCTCTGTGGATACCGCCTCGGAAGCCCTGGCCCTGTCACTGGCTGAAAAAGCGAAAGTAGATATGCCCTACATGATGGAGCTGACCCGCAAAAGTGAAGAAGAAATTCTCTCCGACCTAAAAGGTGTTGTCTTCTTAAACCCGGAGCATGACGGAAACAAAGATGTCGCCCACAAGTATCTGCCTGCGGATGAGTACCTTTCCGGCAATGTCCGGGAGAAATTACGAACAGCAAGATTATTGGCCGAAAAGGACGAACGGTATACCATCAATGTACACTCCCTGGAAGCGGTGCAGCCTGTTGACCTGTCGGCCAGTGAGATTTCTGTTCGACTAGGTGCTACCTGGCTGCCTCCTGAGGTTATACGGGACTTCCTATTCGACCTTCTGCGAACACCCTTCTACCAGAGGCGGAATATCAGGGTAAATTACAGCACCTATACCGGCGAGTGGAATATCGACGGAAAAAGTCTCGACAGAGGGAATGTCCGCTCTGAGAACACCTTTGGCACAGAGCGTATTAACGCCTACAAGATCATTGAGGAAACGCTAAATCTGCGGGATGTGCGGATTTTTGACTACCAGTATGACGATACCGGCAAAAAGGTGGCCATCCTCAACACGAAGGAAACCGCCATTGCCCAGGGAAAGCAGGAGCAGATCAAGCAGGAATTTACAGACTGGATTTGGGCTGACCCAAAACGCCGGGAGCGGCTGACGGCGCTCTACAATGAGAAGTTCAACAGCATCCGTCCCAGAGAGTACGACGGGAGCCACTTGAATTTCGTAGGGATTAACCCGGAAATCACCCTGCGGCCTCACCAGGTAAATGCCATTGCCCACATTCTTTACGGTGGGAATACATTGCTTGCCCATGTCGTTGGTGCGGGCAAAACCTTTGAAATGGTGGCAGCAGCCCAGGAGAGTAAGCGGCTGGGATTGTGTCAAAAGAGCCTGTTTGTGGTGCCCAATCACCTGACCGAGCAGTGGGCCACAGAATACTTGCAGCTGTACCCCGCCGCCAATATTCTGGTTGCCACCAAAAAGGATTTTGAAACCAAAAACCGAAAACGGTTTTGCTCCCGGATCGCCACCGGCGACTACGATGCCATCATCATCGGCCACAGCCAGTTTGAAAAGATCCCCATGTCCCAGGAGCGGCAAAAGTTCATTCTGGAGCAGCAAAAGCAGGAGATCCTGGACGGCATTCGGGAGCTGAAGCGCAACAACGGCGACAATTTTTCCGTGAAGCAGATGGAACGCAGCAGGAAAAGCATTCAGCAGAGATTGGAAAAGCTCAATGACCAGAGCCGGAAGGATGATGTCATTACCTTTGAGGAGCTGGGTGTTGACCGGATTTTTGTGGACGAGGCCCATATGTTCAAAAATCTCGCCGCATTTACGAAAATGCGCAATGTGGCCGGTATCTCCCAGACGGAAGCCCAGAAGTCCAGTGACCTCTATATGAAGTGCCGCTACTTAGATGAGCTGACCGGAGGCCGGGGCGTGGTATTTGCCACCGGCACGCCGATCAGCAACTCCATGGTGGAGCTTTATACCATGCAGAAATATCTGCAATACAACGCCCTGAAAGAAAATGACCTGCTTCATTTTGATGCCTGGGCCTCCACCTTTGGAGAGACCGTCACCGCCATTGAACTGGCCCCGGAGGGTACCGGCTACCGGGCCAAGACCCGGTTTGCCAAGTTCTACAACCTCCCGGAGCTGATGTCCATGTTCAAGGAAATTGCGGATATTCAGACGGCGGATATGCTGAAGCTGCCGGTACCGGAGGCGGAATACCACAATGTGGTGCTGAAGCCCTCGGAGCAGCAGAAAGAAATCGTCGCCAGCCTATCCCAGCGGGCAGAAAAGGTGCGCAATAAACAGGTGGATTCCAATGAGGACAATATGCTGGTCATTACCAACGATGGTCGGAAGCTGGCACTGGATCAGCGGCTGATCAATCCCATGCTGCCGGACAGTGATACAGGAAAGGTTGCCGTCTGTGCGGAAAATGTGTACAATATCTGGGAACGGACGGCAGCGCAAAAGTCCACACAGATGGTTTTTGTTGACCTGTCCACGCCCCACAATGACGGGCAGTTCAATGTGTATGACGATCTGAAAAAGAAGCTGCTGGACAAAGGCATCCCGGAATCCGAGATCGCCTACATCCACAACGCCAAAACGGAAGCCGCCAAAAAGGAGCTGTTTGGAAAGGTGCGCTCCGGCGAAGTGCGTGTTTTAATTGGTTCCACCCAGAAAATGGGCGCCGGGACCAACGCTCAGCGGAAGCTCATTGCCTTACACCATATGGATTGTCCCTGGCGGCCCTCGGATTTGCAGCAGCGGGAGGGACGTATTATCCGTCAGGGCAATGAGAATCCAAAGGTAGACATCTACACCTATGTGACGGAAAATACCTTTGACAGCTACCTGTATCAGCTGGTGGAGGGGAAACAGAAGTTCATCGGTCAGATCATGACCTCCAAATCCCCGGTCCGCAGTGCGGAGGACATTGATGAAACGGCGCTGAGCTATGCGGAAATCAAGGCCCTGTGTTCCGGCAATCCCCACATCAAGGAGAAAATGGACCTGGACATTGAGGTGCAGAAGCTGAAGCTCCTGCGCTCAAACCATATGAGTCAGCGATATGCCTTGGAGGATCAGCTTATTCGGAAATTCCCCAAGGAGATCGCTTCCATGCACCAGTGGATCGACGGTCTGGAAGCGGACATGGCCCTGCTGAAAGACAAAACCCAGCCAAATGCGGATGGATTCTGCCCCATGGTGATAGGCGGGCAAACCTACACCGAAAAGAAAGCTGCCGGCACCGCACTCTTGGATGCCTGCAATGCCCTGACCAGTGCCGACCCGGTCCCCCTTGGTTCTTACCGAGGATTGAAACTGACACTCTGCTTTGACAGCTTTGAAAAGCTGTTCAAAATATCCATGCAGGGTACGCTGACTTACAAAGTCGGTCTTGGAACGGATGTGTTTGGCAACATTCAGCGTATGGATAACCTGCTGGAAAGTATGCCCACACGGCAACTGGACTACAAGGAGAAGCTGAAAAACTTGGAAATCCAGGTGGAGATTGCCAAGCAGGAGGTAGAAAAGCCCTTCCCCAGAGAGGAGGAACTGAAAGAGAAATCCGCCCGGCTGGATCAGCTGAATATTCTGCTGAACATGGAGAAGCGGGAAAATGAGATCGTAGATGGCGTGCAGGATGAGGGTGAAATCCAGCCCCAGCGGGAATCCCGTGGGTGGGACAGGTAAACACTTCGCACATTTGTCACCTGGTTTGGGATACGGTATAATGGAAGAAAAAAGCAAAGGAGCTGTCCATGATGCTGTTTGCCAAAAAGAAAATGCGTTATGTAACCCTAAACGATTCCGAGCTGCGCCTTGCAAAGTACGCCCTCATTCAATTCCGCAATGCCCTCATTGCCAAGGGGCTGCCCACCGAGGACGTGAACACGCTTCTATTGAAGCTCTACAAGTAAACAAATCCACACGAAAAGCACCTGCTTCACACAGCGGGTGCTTTTTCTGTACCCCAAAAGAAAGGAAGTTGATTTTATCACCAATCAAGAACTGAACACCCTGCTCTACCAAAAGATGTTTTCCGAGCAGGAACGCTATCGGCAGTATCTTCTGACGCTGCCCTCGGAAGAAATTCTGGACTGTGCCTATGCGTACACCACCAGAGAGGACATTTTGCTGTCTTTGGAGTATAACGATCTGACCAACAAGCAGTGCCAGGCACTTTTGAAGTCTCCCTGTCCTCTAAGTGATGTTTTCCAGGCCTGGGAGAAGTGTGAAAGTTCCCACATGGAAGAACTCTGGTCTGCTGTGGAAGATCGTGCGAATACGGTCATTCAGGCAGCGAAAGCCAAATCTCACCGGGAGGAGCGGTAGCCTATGGCCTACTTCACCCCGGAGGACATTCAGCAGGCCAAACAGCTGGATCTGCTGACATACCTTCAAATCTATGAACCGGACCAGCTGGTAAAGGTGTCCGGCGATACCTACTGCACCAAGGAACATGATTCTCTCAAAATCAGCAATGGGAAATGGCACTGGTTCTCCCGACAAATTGGCGGCAAAACAGCCCTTGACTATCTTGTAAAGGTCAAGGGCTGTTCCTTTTTGGAGGCCATGGAAATCATTCAAGGGAAACCGCTGCCTAAGGCAGTTCCCGCACCGGTTCCAAAGCAGGAGCCGAAACGGCTTTTGCTCCCGGAGCGGAACGACAACGCCGATGCAGTCATCCGCTACCTGAAAGGCCGGGGCATCCATGATGTTATCATCCGCTACTGTCTGGAAAATGATCTGCTCTTTGAATCCCGGAAACACCACAGTGCCGTGTTCCTGGGCTATGACAAGGGCGGCGTTTCCCGATACGGCAATGTCCGGGGAACCGTTGGAGATTACAAGGGAGAGCTATCTGGCAGCGACAAGCACTATTCCTTCTCCATTCCCGGGAACAGCCAGACCGTCCATGTTTTTGAATCTGCCATTGACGCGCTAAGTTACGCCACTCTGGAGTTGATCGAGGGCCGGAATTGGCGTGAGGACCACTTGCTGTCCCTTGCAGGAGTGTTTGTCACCAAGCGGGAGAACGTGGTGCCGGTGGCACTGTCCCGGTATCTGGCAGATCACCCGGAGATCCAAGTTCTGCGGCTCCATCTGGATAATGATTCTATTGGCCGAGGTGCAGCAGCCGGAATCGTGGGCGGTCTGCGGGACCGATATGAAATCTGGGACGAGCCGCCCAGGTGGGGCAAGGATGTTAACGACCAGCTGAAAATCAGAGTCGGCTTGAAGCGAAAGGAGGAATACAGTCGTTGAAAATCAATATCTATCAGATCAACCAGGACCGGGATACCCAGCGACTCAAATTTATGGGTCTGGATGCTGTCCGCAAGGTGCTGCAATCCGCAGAGCCGGATTGCGCCGCATACGATAAGGTCTATTCCGGGAATGTGAAATGCCGGAATCTGGAGGATGTGTTTGTCCTCTTTCAATCCGGCAGACCGGAGGACTTTCAGGGTCACAGTCTGTCCGTTTCGGATGTTGTGGAGGTGGAAGATGCCGCCAGCATCACACCGGGCTTTTATTTCTGTGACAGCATCGGCTTCAAGGAGATCCCTTTTCAGCCGGAGCTTGCCAACAATGTTGTCCAGGTTCCCACCATCCAGGTGGTCCTGGTGGAGCCTGGAAAGCTGGCCCGGATTGCGGAAATCGGCACTACCTTGGATGCCATGCAGCGAACAGTAGGCGGCGACATTGAAGCCTATTACCCTTTCGAGGAACAGGTCTGTATCGTCTGCAACGAGGAAGGGAAAATCAACGGTCTGCCCCTGAACCGGGCCATCCGGGATGAGGATACCGGAGATATTGCGGATATTATCGCCGGTACTTTCTTCATCTGCGATTGCAGCGGCGAATCCTTCGGCAGCCTTTCCAAAGAGCAGCAGAAGCGGTATCTGGAAAAATACCGTTTCCCGGAACGGTTCTTCCGTTCAAGAGACGGCATTGAATCTGTGCCTTTTAAGCCCAAAGACCGTAACCGGTAAATCCTTTTGGATAATCTGCGAATTTCTACGCAGACTGTTTAGAATAGAAAAATGTGAAAAGATGCAAAAATCTTTTCTTTAATGAGTCAAATCCGATTGATTTCACAACGGCCGTCTGCTATAATAGAGTAGAAAACTGTATCAGGTTGCAAAAATCCATTGTAAAGGAGAGCCTATATGGAGATTCGCAGAGATTACTATTTGGAAAAACTGATCAAGCGAAAAAACAACGGTCTCATTAAGGTCGTCACCGGTATCCGAAGGTGCGGCAAATCCTTTCTTCTGAACAATCTATTTTATCATCACCTGCTGGAATCCGGCGTGGATACAGACCATATCATCCGCTTCGCTTTTGATTCGGCAGATGATCTTCACTTGATTGGCGAAAGTCTGATTCAAATGAGCAAGGAAAAGCGAGGCGCTGATCCGGAGAAATTTACCGCATATATCCGCACCCAAGTAGCGGATGGCGGAATGTATTATTTGCTGCTGGATGAAATTCAGATGCTGGATTGCTTTGAGGCGGTACTGAATGGATATTTGCGCAAAGAAAATATGGATATTTTCGTCACCGGGAGCAACGCAAAACTGCTTTCTAAGGACATTGCCACAGAATTTGCTGGCCGTGGAGACGAAATTCATATGTATCCGCTGAGTTTTTCGGAATTCATGTCTGTTTACCGGGGAGATAAGTACACGGGGCTTTCGGAATATATGCTTTACGGCGGGATTCCGCTGGTAGTTCTTCGGGACGAAGCTAACGATAAGGCCGCCGCTTTGGAAAACCTGTTCAGTGAGATCTATATCCGGGACATCTGTCGGCGCAACCGTGTGCGGAATGTCGGAGAATTGGAGGATTTACTGAATATTCTTTCTTCTGCCATCGGTTCCCTGACAAATCCTGAGAAACTGAAGAACACCTTCAAAACCGCAAAAAAGTCAAGAATCACTTCGGCAACGATACAAAAATACCTCACCTTTTTTGAGGATTCTTTTCTGATCGAGTCCGCACAGCGTTATGACATTCGCGGGAAAGCATATATTGAAACCCCTAAGAAATACTATTTTTCTGACCTGGGCCTTCGCAATGCCCGTATTAACTTCCGCCAGTTTGAGCAGACCCACTCCATGGAGAATGTGATTTACAACGAACTGCGTATGCGGGGCTACCATGTGGATGTCGGTGTTGTACCGATTGCGGAAAAAGATGCCGAAGGGAAAGCCACCCGGAAGCAGCTGGAAGTAGACTTTGTGTGCAACCTCGGCTCCTCCCGCTATTACATTCAGTCCGCCTATTCTCTCCCGGATGAAGCCAAGCGGGCGCAGGAAATCCGGCCTTTTCACAAAATCGATGATTCTTTCAAAAAAATCATCATCACCAAGGATATTGTGCCGCCCTATTATGACGAATATGGGATTCTGACACTGAACATCTACGATTTTCTGCTTGACCCGAAAAGTATTGAGAAGTAAACAGCCCAATTCATAGAGGCCGCTGTCCCGGTATGTTTGCATCACTAGGGCAGCGGCTTCCACATTAAAATGAACTACAAGGAACAATTTCATATGCGTAATTTCAGAAAAATTCCATTTCCTGAAATTGCTGCCACTGCACCGCCTAAAAGGGTGGTGCTTTTTTATATCCAAATTGCAAGGAGGTGATGCCCATTTGAACATAAAATCCACAGCATCTTGCGGCTGCGGCAAGCCCAGGACGACCCCCATTTCCCCGGAAGAAAAGCGATGGTTGAAAGAAAAACTGTACCAGTCCCGCTACGATGAATGTATGCAGGCCCGTCGGGAGGCATGGCTGTTTCTTCGGCCCGGTCATAGGAAGAGCTATTGATAGGAGGTTTGTCATTTATAGAGCAAGCATCGCCTTTGTACTCCCACAAAGGCCGCTTGTCAGGGGAAACCCCTGATACCCCTGTACTTAATTCAAAAAGGAGTGAAATCTATTCGCAATCGAAATATCAAAATCCAGTTATGGCTGAACAAAACAGAGGCCAGGAATCTGCAAGAAAAAGCAAGGCACAGCCGCCTGTCTGTTGCCGCCTATCTGCGGCATCTTATCAACGGTGTTGTACCAAAAGAAGCACCGCCTCCTGACTTTTTTGACATGGTGCGAGAGCTGCATTACATCGGGAACAACCTCAATCAAATTGCTATGAAAGCCCATGCGCTTGGTATCATTGATGCCAAGCACTACGATGATAGCGTTCTGCTGTTTGAGGAAGCTGTTCAGAAAATCCTGGCAGCGGTCCTTGATCCTGTACCTATGGAGTGCTGACCTATGGCAGTTACCTCCATCTGGCGTGTTCATGGCAGGGTTGGAAAGGTCCTGGACTATGTGGAAAACGCGGAGAAAACTACCGCCGTTTCCAGCGGCGACGGTGACTTGTCCGATGTCATTGACTACGCCATCCAGCAGCGCAAGACCAGTCAAACCCAGGTGCGGGACGGAGAGGAAGTAGTTCAGCGATTTGTGTCCGGCATCAACTGCCATCCCAATACCGCAAAAATGGAGATGCAGAAAATCAAGAAATTCTACGGGAAAGAGGATGGTGTCATTGCCTATCACGGCTACCAGTCCTTTGCGCCCGGCGAAGCCACCCCAGAAATTGCCCATGAAATTGGAATCAAGCTGGCACAGCAGCTGTGGGGAGATCGGTATCAGGTGCTTGTAGCTACCCACCTGGACCGTGCCAACCATCTGCATTCCCACTTTGTTATCAACACCGTGTCCTTTGTGGACGGTATCAAATACCACCGCACCAAGCAGGATTATAAGGAAATGCAGCGAGCGTCCGATGCTCTCTGCAAGGAGTACGGCCTGTCCGTGATTCGGAATCCCAAAGGCCGGGGCAAAACCTACAGCGAATGGGCAGCCGAAAAAGATGGAAAGCCCACCCTGCGCAGCATTATCCGCTCCGACATTGACCGTGCCGTTCTGGCATCCACCACCCAGCGGAATTTTCAGGAAGCTATGCAGGCTATGGGCTACACCTTCAAAACCCGCACCCTGGATGGGCAGCCCCTCAAATATCCGGCACTAAGGCCGCCAGGAGCGAAAGGATACTTCCGCTTCCACCGTCTGGGGCCTGGATATTCTCTGACCGAAATTCTGGACCGGGTTTATGACAATGTGCGCAGACAGACACCATTCCCGGAGGAGGACCGAATGGCAAGAATTCACCATCCATTTGTGCCCTACCCCAAAGCCAAGGGCATTCACGCCCTATACCTGCGCTACTGCTACGAGCTGCGCATCATCCAAAAGCATCCGGCATCCGTGAAGCGGGTGCCTTATTCTATGCGGCAGGACTTGATTCTTCTGGACAAGCTGGATGCGGAAACCCGCTTCCTTGCCAAGCACGAATATGGCACCACTGCCGAACTGGAAACCCACAAGGAAAAATCCACAGGTAGGATCTCCGAATTGGAACAGGAACGAAACGCCCTTAGAAACCAGCTTCGGACGGCCACCCGCAGGGAGGACGGTTCTGCCATAGATGGTCTTAAAAATCGTATCAAAGAGGTTTCCTCTGAGATAAAAGCACTGCGCCAGGAGGTGAAATTATGTGACGGAATCGAAGCCCGTTCCGCTCTGATGGAGCAGAATCTGGAGCAACTACAGCAAGAGCAGGAAATCGAAAGAAAGGAGGAAGAACAGCATGAGCTATTCCGGCGAGGCGGCAGATCAGGTCGTCCGGCTGAGTTTGAACGGCGTTGAAGTTGCGACAAAATTGTCCGGCTCCGCCGCCAAGCAGCTGGTGATTATGATTTACGCCATTCTGAAAGATCAGAAGAAAACCAAAGGCAAAATCCGTCTGACCAATATGCTCCGCTCCGGCAAGGAGCTGAAGGTGTTCGCCGTCCAGGATGGGGACCTTCAGAAATTCTGCCAGGAGGCCAAGAAGTACGGTGTTCTTTATTGTGTCCTCAAAGACAAAAACGCCACCGATGGCATTACGGACATTATGGTGCGGGCAGAGGACGCCGCCAAGGTCAACCGCATTTTTACCCGGTTCGGTCTTGCCACTGTGGATTTGGCGTCTCTCAAAACAGAGCTTGTCAAGGAGCAGGATAAGGCCCGTACCGAGGAGGACGCGGATGTGCGCTCCGGTTCTGACAAGCCCCATAACGATGATTTCGTGAAGGAGCTGTTTGGTGAGGACCCGGAGAAACACATTGTGGAGGAAAACCCTCTGACCGGACGGACCGAGGCCGAACGTCCGTCCGAGAGTACATTGCAGAGCAGATGGGCCGCAGAAATGTCTTCTGACCGCTCCTCTGTCCGTGAGGCGATGAAAATCATTCGGCAGGAAAGGGCTGCACACCAGCCCCAGAACACCATTGCCGATAAGGTGGTAGAAAAAAATTGCGAAAGGAAAGGAACGATGAAATGAACGAAATTTTTGACAAGGAGGAATGGGCCAGCCGCAAGCAGCAGGACCGGGAAGCTGCCTATGCCATGGTAGATGACACCCTGAAAAAGATGGGTACAAACGGAAAGGCTTTCCAGACCTACCTGGATGTGCAGTCCAAATTCGAGCGGTATTCCGTCAGCAATGCACTGCTGGTTGCCGCCCAGAAACCGGAGGCCACTGATCTGGGAGATGCCAATTTCTGGCGTGGCCGGGGCGGCTATATCCGAAAGGGAGAATCCGGCATTCTTCTCATGGAACCAGGAAATTCCTACACTCGAAAGGATGGTTCCAAAGGTGTCAACATCCATATCAAGCGTGTCTTTGATATTTCCCAGACCACGTTGACCCCCACAAAGCAGCCTGCTGTCAGCCAGGACACCCGGCTGCTTCTCAACGCTATGGTGCGCTACGCCCCCTGCAAAGTGGACTTCCGGGACGAGCTGCCGGATGGGCAAAGTGCCCTCTACAGTCCCCAGGAGAAAACCGTCTTTGTTCGGCGGGGCCAGTCCATGGAGGACGTATTCCGGGGTGTGGCCCAGGAGCTTGCCCACGCCTATCTGGATACCGGGAACTACAGCCGGGAAAACAATATATTTCTCGCCCAGTGTGTCGGCAACATTCTCTGCCAGCGCAATGGGATCGATGGCAAAAGTCTTGCCGTCACCCAGCTGCCCCAGAAGTATACGGAGATGGAGCCGAAGCAGCTGCGGGAGGAGCTGAAATCCATCCGCACCGCCGCCAATCAGATCTCCGCTGATATGTTCCGCTTCCTGGATGCCAAAAGCCACGGCAGCCGACAGCGGGACGATGCCCGGTAAAGGAGGTGCGCATGGCAGAAGTACAGCATCTGATCCAGGTCAGCGACTATGAGCAGCGGCTCATGGTCAATGGCCTTAACGCTTTCCGCAATGACCTGATCCGGGACGGCAAACCCACGGAGGACATCAACGCCCTGCTGATCAAGGTCATTGACGCGCCGGAGAAGAAGCCGAAAAGGAAGATTGACCGTGAACGATAAGCTGTCCCGGCAGAACTGTATTCTCTATGTCTGCGGCATTCTCCCGGCGGTCTGGCTGGCCCTGCTGGCCGCTCCTCTATTAGAGGGCGGCCTGGGCACGCTGCTGAAAGGCTTCGGCACGGCATTGGAAAATCCCTTTCATATCGTCTGGTGTGACAAGAGCCTCAAAACACTGCTGATCTTCCTCATGCTCTATGGCCTGGGCATTGGCATCTACGTTTCCAACGAGCGTGTCTACAGGCGGCGGGAGGAACAGGGTTCTGCCCGGTGGGGGAATCCTCTATCCATTGCCAAGCGCTACCAACAGAACGGGAACGCCAATAAGCTGCTGACCCAGCAGGTGGCGCTGGGCCTGGACGGTAGAAAGCACCGCAGGAACTTAAATGTCCTGATCTGCGGTGGTTCCGGTGCCGGCAAGACTCGCTTTTACGCGAAGCCCAATATCATGCAGGCCAACACTTCCTTCGTGATCCTGGACCCCAAGGGAGAACTTTTGCGGGACACCGGCCATTTGTTGGAGGAAAAAGGCTATGTCATCAAGGTCCTGGATTTGATCAATCCCGAACGGAGCCATTGCTACAATCCCTTTGTGTATCTCCGGGACGACGATGACATTCAGCGGCTCGCCACCAACATTATGAAGAACACCACCCCCAAGGACAGTAAATCCTCCGACCACTTCTGGGAAGATATGGCGGCCATGCTCTTAAAAGCCCTCATCTCCTATCTTCACTACGAAGCACCTCCGGAGGAGCAGAACTTCCCCATGGTCATGGACATGATCCGGGCCGGAGATGTAAAAGAGGACAACGAGGAATATGTTTCCACCCTGGACGAGCTGTTTGAGCGGTTGGAGCGGAAGAATCCGGAACATATCGCCGTGCGATACTACAAGGGCTACCACTCCGGCAGCGGCAAGACCCTGAAATCCATTCAAATCACCCTGATTTCCCATCTGGAGAAGTTCAACCTGACTTCTCTGGCAGGAATCACCCAGACGGATGAAATGGAGCTGGGGGAAATTGGGGAGCGAAAAACCGCCGCCTTTGCGGTGATCCCAGACAGCGACAGCTCCTACAACTTCATCGTTGGAATGCTCTACACCCAGCTGTTCCAGCAGCTCTACCGAAAGGCAGACTTTGAGCATGGCGGGCGGCTGCCGGTCCATGTCCACTTTGTCATGGACGAGTTTGCCAACGTGGCCTTGCCGGATGATTTCGACAAGCTTCTTGCCACCATGCGGAGCCGGGAAATCTCCGTCAGTATCATTTTGCAGAACCTGGCCCAGCTGAAAGCTCTGTTCGACAAGCAATGGGAAAGCATCGTAGGCAACTGTGATACCTTCCTATACTTAGGCGGCAACGAACAATCCACCCACGAGTACGTGTCCAAGCTGCTGGGGAAACAAACCATCGATACAAACACCTACGGTCAGTCCAAAGGCCGCAGCGGAAGCTACACCACCAACTTTCAGACTGCCGGACGGGAGCTGATGACCCCGGATGAAGTGCGTATGCTGGACAACCGCTACGCACTTCTTTTTATTCGGGGCGAACGCCCTGTGAAGGACCTGAAATACAACATCCTCAAGCACCCCAATGTAGCCCTCACCACAGATGGAAAGGCTGTAGCCTACCAGCACGGAACTGACCCGTTGAGTGTTGCCGCTGTTTCCATCAACCTGGAAAAGCTGAAACAGGCTGTCCTGGAGGATACCGACACTGGGGATTATGTCATCCTTACCGAGGAGGAAGTCTATGACTTCATGCGCAAGAAAGCGCAGGAAAATAACCAAAATCAAAATTCAAATTATCAGGAGGTAACTTATGAAAAACATTATCCGCAACATCATTCATCCCACCACCCGTCGGACTTCTAACCGCTTGTCCATGCCCGAAAATGTTCGCAAGGGGTTCCGCCGTTACAGCTGCGCCGTACTCACCGGTGCCATGATCCTGGGTCTGACCATGCCCGCCTACGCCGCCAACGATCCCCTGACCGTGGTCAACAATTTGAGTACCTTTATCTTCGGTCTGATCCGTGCCGTAGGTCTCATTCTGCTGGGCTGGGGCATTGTCCAGGTGGGCCTTTCCTTGCAGTCCCATGACCCCTCCCAGCGGAGCAACGGTTTTCTGACTCTGGCCGGTGGTATCGTCATTACCTTCGCCAAGGAGATTCTGGACCTGATTATTGCGTAAGAAACCACAAAGGGCAGGCCACACGGCCTGCCCAGGATAGGAGGTGAAAACCATTGTCAGACAACTGGGTCGTACAAAACCTGGAAAAAGCCCTGAATGTCTGGAATGACAAGCTCAGTGAGATCTGGCAGCTCATTACCCAGTCCCCCACCAGCTTCAAGGGCGGCACCCTTTGGAATGTGGTGTCCAGCATTCACGGAGCCTTGCAGGCTATTGGCTATGCGCTGCTGGTACTGTTCTTTGTGATCGGTGTGATGAAAACCTGCGGTTCTTTGACGGAAGTCAAACGCCCGGAACACGCATTGCGGCTGTTCGTGCGGTTTGCCCTTGCTAAGGGTGTGATCTCCTACGGCATGGATTTGATGCTGGCACTATTGGACATTGTGCAGGGGGTGATCTCCACCATCATGCAGGCGGCGGGCTTTGGCCAGCCCCAGTCCGCTGTGCTGCCATCTGAAATCGTCTCGGCCATTGAGGACTGCGGATTTTTTGAATCCATCCCGTTGTGGGCCGTCACGCTGATCGGCGGCCTGTTCATCTGGGTGCTGTCTTTTCAGATGATCCTCAGCGTTTACGGACGCTTCTTCAAAATGTTTATGTACACAGCCATTGCCCCCATTCCGCTATCCACCTTTGCCGGAGAACCCACCCAGAGCATTGGCAAGAGCTTTCTCAAAAGCTACGCTTCCGTCTGCCTGGAAGGAGCCGTCATTGTCCTGGCCTGCGTAATTTTCTCTGCCTTTGCGTCCTCGCCCCCTGTGGTAGATGCAGGAGCGGCAGCGGCCAGCATGGTGTGGAGCTATATCGGAGAACTGATCTTCAATATGTTGATTCTCGTGGGGTCTGTGAAAATGGCAGACAGGGTCGTGCGGGAAATGATGGGGCTGTAACGCAAAATCGTTCGATTTCTCTTGATAATTTCGTTCGATTCGTGTATAATGGGAATACACCGAAAGGAGGTTTGACCTATGTCCATTACCGCAACTGAACTAAAACTGAACCTCGGGAAATATCTTCTGCTGGCAGCCACCCAGGACATCTACATCACCCGCAACGGAAAAACCATTGCTAAGCTGGTATCTCCCTACCAGGACCGTGTTGACACCGTTGACGCACTGTTTGGCAGCGTCCCGGACACCGTGACCCTGGAGGAAGCACGGGAGGAGCGGTTGAATTCCCTATGAAGGCTATTCTAGATACCTGCGTCGTCATTGACTTTCTGCAAAAGAGAGAACCTTTTGCGCCTACCGCACTCCAAATTTTCCGGGCTGCTGCCGGAGAGCAGTTTACCGGGTGTATTACCGCCAAGTCCGCTACGGACATTTACTATCTGACCCACCGTTGCACACACAGCGATGAAAAAGCCCGGAATATTCTGAATAGTCTGCTTAGTATTGTCAGTATGCTGGACAGTACAGCGGTAGATGTTTTTCATGCGCTATCCTCGGAAACCACCGATTTTGAGGATGCTGTGATGATTGAAACCGCAATCCGCTCCAAGGTGGACTGCATCATTACCCGGAATACGAAGGACTACATGAAATCTCCTGTACCAGTATACACCCCGGATGATTTTATGAAGGCACTGGAAGATGAATTTGTATAGGCATTTACCGTCCGGCATTTCCGGGCGGTTTTGCTGTTCATCCCACAGAAACAAGCTAAAAAGCTAGGGAACTTTTTAACCGATATTTTATCAAAAAGTTCCCTAGCCGCAATTCAACGCCTTCCAGATTGGGAGGCGTTTTTCTTTTAAACAAAACAAGGAGGAAACCATTGGAAGTAAAAATCAACAAAGAAATACAGTCCTACAGTGAATCTATGTTCCTGGGCCTCTCCATGCGGCAGTGTGGCTTCTCGCTGGCGGCAATGCTGGTTGCCGTGGGGCTGTACTTTCTGCTAAAGCCCTATGTGGGTACGGAAACCGTCAGCTGGATGTGTATTCTGGGAGCCGCACCCTTTGCGGCTATGGGTTTCATAAACTACCACGGCATGACCGCTGAACAGCTGGCTTGGGCCTGGATTCGTTCAGAGCTGCTGGAACCAAAGCGGCTTTTTTCGGAACCGGATGATCTCTACTACAAATTGTTAGAGGATACCATCTCCAACCATGAGAAGGAGGCGTATAAGAAATGATGAAATCCATTCGTACTCTCCTGCGGCAGGACCGGGAGAAGTATGTCATTCCCCGGCGTGTCCAGGATGTGATCCCCATTCAAAAGATCTGGGAGGACGGGATTTTCCTCACCGGTGGACGGTACGCAAAAACCTTCCGCTTTTCGGACATCAACTATCAGGTGGCCTCGGAGCCGGATAAAGAAAAGATGTTCCGGGGCTACTCTGCTCTTATCAACAGTCTGGATTGCGGAGCTACCACCAAAATCACCATCTTCAACCATAAGATGAGCCAGATCAACTTTGAAAAGTCCATCCTCATGCCTATGCAGTGGGACGGTCTGGACGACTACCGGGAGGAATACAACCAGATGCTTCTGGACAAGGCCACCAATGGCAACGGCATTGTCCAGGAGAAATTTTTGACAGTTTCCGTCCGCAAAAAGGATGTGGATGCCGCCCGGAGCTTCTTTGCCCGTGTGGAAGCGGACCTTTCTGCCCACTTCGCCGCCCTTGGCTCCACCTGCGGTCCCATGAATGCCATGGAACGGCTGCAAATTCTCCACCGCTTCTACCATAGGGGAGAAGAAAATGAGTTCCGCTTCTCTCTCCGGGACTCTGCCCGGAAGGGTCACAGCTTCCGGGACTACATCTGCCCGGATTCCATGGAACGGCACAGCGACTATCTCCAGATTGGGGAACGGTACGCCAGGGTACTGTACCTCAAGGACTACGCCAGTTACATTCAGGATGATTTCGTATCCGAGTTGACGGACTTGAACCGGGACATGATGCTCTCCATTGACATGGTACCCATTCCCACAGACGAGGCTGTGCGAGAGGTAGAAAACCGGCTTCTCGGTGTGGAGACAAACATAACCAACTGGCAGCGCCGCCAGAACAGCAACAACAATTTCTCCGCTGTGGTTCCCTATGACATGGAATTGCAGCGAAAGGAAAGCAAGGAGTTTCTGGATGATCTGACCACCCGTGACCAGCGGATGATCTTCGGTATCCTGACCATGGTCATTACCGCGGATACCAAGGAGCAGCTGGATATGGATACGGATGCCGTTCTCTCTACCGCCCGGAAGCGCATGTGCCAGATGGCTGTCCTCAAATACCAGCAGATGGACGGCTTGAACACCGTGCTGCCCATTGGCACCCGGAAGCTCAACGCCTTCCGCACCCTGACCACAGAAAGCCTTGCGGTGTTCATGCCCTTTAAGGTTCAGGAGATCATGGACAAGGGCGGCATCTACTTTGGAGAAAACGCCATCTCCCACAACCTCATCATGTGCAACAAAGAGAATCTGCTGAATCAGTCCGCATTCCTGCTGGGCGTTCCCGGCTCCGGCAAGTCCTTCTCCGCCAAGGAGCTGATGACTTTCCTGATGCTGAACACCGAGGATGATATTCTTGTCTGCGATCCCGAAGGGGAGTACGCCCCTTTGGTGGAGGCCATGGGGGATATGGGTTCGGTGATCCATGTTTCCGCAGGTGGGCGGGATCGGCTCAACGCCATGTACATGGTGGACGGCTATGGGGAGAACAACCCCATTGTGGTCAAGTCCGAGTTCATCCTATCCCTGATCGAGCAGATCGACAAGAAAGGGGTTGGTCCCCAGCACAAATCCATTATTGACCGGTGTATTACGATGGTTTACCGGAATGCGGCCTATACAGGAACGGTCCCCACCCTCTGCACCCTGCGGGACACCCTGCTGGAGCAGCCGGAGCCGGAAGCCAAGCAGATCGCATTGTCTTTGGAGCTGTACACCACCGGCTCCCTGGATATTTTCGGAAAGCAGAGCAATGTTGACCTGGATAAGCGGGTGGTGGTATTTGACATTCACGGCCTGGGGGCGCAGCTGAAGCCCACCGGACTGCTCGTCATTACGGACACCATGCTGAATCGTGTAACCCTGAACTGGAAGAAAGGAAAACGAACCCATGTATTCATTGACGAATTTCATGTGGTTTTTGAAAATGAGTTTTCCGCCGCCTTCTTCAATTCCGCATGGCGGCAGTTCCGAAAGCGCAACGCTTTTCCCACGGCAATTACCCAGAATGTGGAAGTGCGCCCAGATAGGGCGCTGTGCAAAGCAGTCTAAGGCACTGCCGCACACGGCAGTGTGCGAAACAATCTGCCTTACCGACTAAGGAGAAATCCTTTACGGGAACAGCGCATGGCAGAAAAAGGAATAGTCACCAAAGGACTTAGGTGCGACTGTTTTCTAATGTTAAGAAGATATGAGGATAAGATTGGGTTTATCGAATGTAAGGTTCCGGTTCCTGTTTTTTGCAGGTGTGGGAAAAGTCCTGAAACCCATGTCATAACGCTGTCACGTCATCTTTCACGGCGGGACAACTGCCAACACGTTATGAAACAGGCGTGAGAACACGTCACAACGAACCGAAAGCATATCCGACAATCTTCACTAACCTATGCACAGTGCTAACTGGGGATTGCCTAAGTCTGGCTCATTTGCCGGATATGGTAACGGAGGCTCCATAGTAGTCCGAGAGGGATAACGACCCTTACATGGCGAAGGGAGCCAGTTAGTAACATCTAAAATGTAAGAATGAAA
>OLOX01000399.1_pt1 | contig 45658 bp, 37 predicted proteins | sample 1672091 | NCBI WGS metagenome assembly OLOX01 (sample SAMEA3136644, study PRJEB25190) | human gut metagenome | reverse complement strand
GCATCGAGCCGAGGTGCAAGGGAGCGAGCCGAAAGGATCACGAAGTGAGCCGTCGGGGAGCGACCGTCGAGGCGAGATGCGCTGTTCGCGCTCCCCGTCGAGCCGAGGTGCGCTATCCAAGCCCCCTAGGCAACGAAGAAGACTCCGTCAGGCTGATCGACAATGCCCCGCCGTTTATCTCGCCATGTTCCCAGCCACGAGAACACAAGCATGAGCACAAGCGAAAGGCTTGCTCCTATGACGATCTGATGCAGGTCGAAGAGCTTGAAACCCATCGCCATCGTGATGCAGTACGCTGCCACGCCTCCGACCATCGAGGCAAGTGCACCCCAGGCATGCGCCTTCTTCCAGAACAGTCCCATGACAAACACCCAGCAAAATGCCGTCTCGAGACCACCGAAAGCGAACATGTTGATCTTCCAGATGACATCGGGTGGCGCTATGGCGATCACGAGCACGATGATGCCAACGGCATACGTAAAGATGCGGGAAAGGGTCGAAATACGTGTATCTGCGACCGATCTGCCGTTCTTCTCGCAATGATGCATGTACATGTCCTTGATGATGGACGAGGAAGAGCTGATAAGCAGAGAAGAGACCGTGGAAATCGATGCGGCGATTGGCCCCACGATCGCTATGCCGGCGAGCCAGGCAGGAAGACTATTCATGATTGCAGATGGGATGATGTTATCTACAGAGCCGCCATATTCGTCAAGAGACCCGGGAAGCACACCCTTGGAAAGCACGCCGAGCGAGGTGACGCAAATCATCATCAAGCCGATGATGACCGTGCCGACGACCATGGCGTTCTTAAGGGCCTTCTCATCCTTGAACCCCATACAGCGCACGACGGATTGCGGCAGACAAAACGTGAGCACGCCCACGAGCAACCACTGCGTCACGTATAGCCCGATGGGCATTTGCCCGTCGGAAAGCGGATCCATCATGCCCGGATTCTCAGCCATGATCGTATTCATGATGTTCTCGTAGCCACCACCAGCGATAAGAATACCCGCCGCAAGGATGACGATGCCGACGATCATCATGACACCGCAGATGGCATCCGTTATCGCCACGCCACGAAAACCGCCAACCGTCGTATACGAGATGACCACGATGCCGAAGATTAGCAAGCCGATGACGTAGCTATATCCCGTCACGGATTCGAAGAGTTTGGCACCACCGACGAACTGGGCAACCATCATCGCGACAAAGAAGAGCAGGATGATGACAGCAGAGACGTTGGCGATGGCATCCGACTTGTAACGCGCACGCAACACGTCGATGATGGTGATGGCCCCGATCTTGCGACTGATGAGGGCGAGCTTCTTGCCGAGGATGCCGAAGAGGAGAAACAGGGCGGTCACCTGGACGGCCGACATGTACACCCAGCCCCAGCCCACGGACCATGCCTGGCCGGGACCACCCACGAACGAGCTGACCGAGCCATAGGTCGCGATGGTGGTCATGGCAAGCACGAAACCACCGAGGCTCCTGCTTCCGATGAAATACTCCGAGACGAAGTCCTTGCCCTCGACAGCAACGCGTCTGTTGATGCGCATGACAACCGCAAAGGTGATGAGCAGAAAAACGAGGACGGGAATGAGCGTGAGCGGATTACCTTCCATTGTCGGCCCCCTCTCCCTCATCGTCTTCGAGGCCAACGTCATGCATGACGAACTTCGCCATGATGATTGACAAGATGACGGCAAAAACGAAGGTGCCGAAACATCCGGTGATGACCCAGAGGGGCGTGGAGAAGACGACTATGCCCGTCTGCGCGACTCCGAATCCGAGCAGCGCCCACACGACGATAGTCGCAACGAGGCCAATGACGGCCGCCAGTGCCTCCCTATTGGCTTGTTGGAGCTTTTCCTTGTACGTCATATGCGAGTCCCGTTTCTCTTCGAATACAAGCTCTGTACGTGGGCGACGTGATGCGCCCCATTCGATACATGAAGCCCGCACGTACTGTGTGCGGCCCCATAACGAGTGTCGCCACGGTGCAAGGCATCATGTTTCGCGCATGATAGCGCAGATGCACGCAAACTGAAAACGGGGCAAGCGGTAGACGGCACCGCCCGCCCCGTTCACTTGTCCATGCGTTTATGCTTGTTCGCGCCAGGAGCCTTCGAAGGTGGCACGACCCATCTTGGCACCTCCGATGACGTGCACATGCATATGCGGCACCGTCTGGGCGGAATCCGGGCCAACGTTGATGATGCAGCGGAAACCCGACTCGTCAACGCCTTTGATCTTGGCAACCTTGGGAATTGCCGCCATGATATGACCGAGGGCTTCTGCGGGCACTTCGCCGTTAAGCTCGTGGTAGTGTGTCTTGGGGACGACGAGCACATGGACGGGAGCCTCAGGCTCGATATCGTCGAACGCGTATACGTAATCGTCTTCGTACACCTTGGTGGACGGAATCTCTCCTGCGACAAGTTTGCAGAAAATGCAATCGTTGCTCATGGTCACTCCTCATCGACGTATGAAACATGCCGTCTATACTCGCGCCACTTTCTTCCCGCGTCAAGACTCGCGCGCCATGACGATGCAATCGTAGCGCACGGCCTTTCCCCGTAACGTGTAGTCGGGTTTGACACCCGCGAGATGCGGACCCTTGACCGGCCGCTTGATGACAATCTTGCGCGGATGGGCTGCGCGCGCCGCCTCGAGTAGCGCCATTTCATCCTCGCAGGGCATCTCGAGCCGATGCAGGAGCTGAAACTTCTTCTTCACCGCAGCGCTCTTGCTACGCCCCGGAAACATCGGATCAAGATAGACGACATCGGGCGGCATCGAAAGATCGCGCAGGACCTTCAGGCTATTGCCTTCGATAACCCGCATGCGTCCGGCGGCATCCGCAAGCTCTGGGTCACGCCGCGCGCGTTCGATGGCATCTACGAGCATCGCGGCGATGACCGGGTTGCATTCGATCAGCGTCACGGAGAAGCCGGCAGCCGCAAGCAGCAGGGAGTCCTGCCCGAGGCCGGCCGTCGCGTCTACGAGCGTCGGCTCCTCAATACCCTTGAGGCGTGCGGCACGCACGAGAAGCTCGCCGTTGAGCTTGCCGTGGAGCAGGCGCCGCTTCATATCGTCGAAACTCGCGCGCAGGCGCATGCCATCACCCTCGAGAATGAGCCCATCCGCATCGCGCCTCAACTCGAGTCCAGCCCGCTTCAATTCATTGACACTGCTCGCGTCCATGCATCTTTTCCTCGCGTCTTTCTAATGCCAATCGAGCCAGCATTAACACAAAGTAACACCCCAGAAACTCGATGGAAACATTGCTCGACGAAAAATTGAGGTGTCAGGAGGAGAAGAAAGGAAGGGAAACAATGTTTGATACGGGAACAACATCCTTCATGCTCATCTGCACCATGCTGGTGCTTCTCATGAGCCCTGGCCTGGCCTTCTTCTACGGAGGCTTGTCCAGACGCAAGAACGTGGTCAATACGATGATGATGGTCATGGGCGCCATGGGCGTCGTGGGCGTCATCTGGGTCCTGTTCGGATGGTCCTTCGCCTATGGTGGCGATGGGTCGATACCGTTCTTCGGAGGCATCGATCAGATCGGCTGCTTCACGACGGTAACGGACATGCTTGCCGAGGCGAGCGAAAACGCCGAGGGCAATGTCTATCCCTCCATCGTCAATATCGGCTTCCAGCTCGCCTTCGCGATGATCACGACGGCCATCATCACCGGTGCCGTTGCCGGACGCATGAAGTTCGGCGCCCTCATCCTGTTCGTCATCTTATGGGTCCCGCTTGTGTACGCCCCGCTCGCGCACATGGTATGGGGCGGCGAGGGCAGCCTTATCGGCAGCATGATTGGAGCACTCGACTTTGCCGGCGGCGATGTCGTCCACATCAGCTCCGGCGTGACCGGTCTCATCCTCTGCCTCGTCATCGGGCGCCGCAAGGGCTTCGGTCTCATGAGCTACCGTCCCCACAACGTGCCATTCGTCATGCTCGGCGCGGGTCTGCTGTGGTTTGGCTGGTTCGGCTTCAACGCCGGTTCCGCCTTCGCGGCAGATGGCATCGCCGCCCTGGCCCTCCTCAATACGGTCGCGGCATCGGCGGCGGGCATGCTCTCCTGGATTGTGGTCGAGCGCGTCAAGGTCGGCAAGCCGACGCTCGTCGGCGCCTGCACGGGTCTTGTGGCAGGTCTTGTCGCCATCACGCCTGCTGCTGGCTTTGTCGAACCCTGGGCGGCAATCGTGATGGGCATAATCGTCTCACCCTGCTGCTATTTCGCCATCTCGTACCTCAAGAGGAAGATTGGATACGATGATGCCCTGGACGCTTTCGGTTGCCACTCCATCGGCGGTATCGTCGGCGGTATCCTCACCGGTCTGTTCTGCGTGCCGAGCCTCTCATGGACGGATTATGGTGGACTCTTCTACACGGGGGACCCCTCCTTGCTCGTAAGCCAGATACTCGGCATACTCGTGACACTTGCCTTCGTCATCGTCGCGGGTCTCGTACTGAGCTTCATCGTCAAGGCAGTCTATCGCGGCAAAGCCCGCGTGAACGAAAACGATGAGGCCACCGGCTTGGACGTCGCACTTCATGGCGAGAGCGCGTACCCCGCATATCTGGGTCTTGACTAAGGGAGGAAGACAATGAAGCGAATCGTTGCAATCGTACGCACGGAAAAGCTCGAGCCCCTCAAGGAGGCCCTATTCAACGCCGATATCGCGGGCATGACCATCTCGCAGGTCATGGGTTGCGGCAATCAGCATGGCTGGAGCGAATACTACCGCGGTACCGAGGTCCTGCTCAATATGGTTCCCAAGGTGAAGTTCGAGCTCGTGGTCGATGATGACCGCGTTCAGGACCTCGTGGACATCATCTGCGAGACGGCCCGCACCGGCGAAGTCGGAGATGGCAAGGTCTTCGTGAGTCCCGTCGATGAAGTCGTACGCATCCGCACGGGCGAACAGGGCGTCGAGGCCATCTAGTCGCCTTCGGACATATCAGATTTACGCGTGCAGGCGCGGGGATTATCCTCGCGCCTGCGTTTGCCTGCGCATCGGAAAGCGCGAGGCCGTACGAGACGGATTGCAAAAGCCGTAGAAGGCCGCACGCAGCATGGCCTGGGCGACGAGCACGCACAGCATGGCAAGGACGACGGCGATGATCCGGAACGCGGGCACAAGGCAAGCGAGCACGATGAAGCATGCTGCCGAGAAGCTCAGGGCGAATCCGTAGCCGCGCTCGGCCTGCCACGTGACAACGCATGACAGCGCCGCAGGAACACGCCCATGGGGGCTAGCCCCGGCATCGATCTCGAGTGAGAGCCTATGCATGCGCGCGTTGCTCGCGTACTTGTCCAGCGCAATGGCGACGCCGATGCAGACAACGGAGATAAGGGCCGCAATCCACGGAGAGAGCGGGACGTCCATGTACTCCGCGGCAAGCAGCACGAGGCAGCACGCGGCCACGACGCCCGCGCGCAATGCGACGGCAAGCAACTCGAACAGCGTCTCGGGGCCGTTCCACCCCGGCTGTCCCATGACGCGGTAGGCACGCGCAATCACGAAGACGAGCAGCAGCCCCACGACGCAGGCGACGGTGCAGACGCAAAGGGAGAGCCAGCCCAAGACAAGCGCCGTAAAGGCATCGACGCGCGCAAACGGAAGCGTTCCCGATGCGATGAGCGCGAGAACGAGCCATACGACGAGCACACCCCAAAACGCCGAAACGGCGAGAATCTCGCGAGAGAGCCAGGAGCTCCTCACGTTGGCAAGCGAGCGTGGAGCACGCAGGGGTTTTGCCAGATGCATCACGGACGCAAGCATGCCGACTGTCGTGAAGACGACGGCGAGCGCGGCAAAGCGCCAGCCCCCGAACCACAACCCCGTGCTCGAGAACGCGACGATACCCTCCACGAGCGCAACAAAAGCGACGCCAAGTGCCGCAGGCGCGCACGTGGTAAACGCGATGAGCGGCAGCTCGTCCACAATCATCGCCTTGAGCTTGTATTCCCCGTTGCTCACGAATCGACCTCCATCATGCGTCCTTCCACGCTAGCGAGGCATGCGCTGTGCCGCCTGCTGACGCACTTCGCGCTCGGGCTCCCCAGCCGGTCCGATGCTTATGGCACCGCCGCAGCAGTTCTCGACGCAGGCGGGCTTGAGACCATCACGCAGGCGATCGATGCACATGTCGCACTTCTGCATGAGGCCATCGGTGCCAAATTGCGGAGCGCCGAACTCGCAGGCCCACGAGCAATAGTGACAACCGAGGCACTTGCTCGAATCCACGAGCACGGCACCGAACTCGGGATCGCGGTATATGGCCTTGGCGGGACAGACAGCCATGCATGCCGCTTCCGCGCAATGCATGCAAGCCATCGAGACATACTGGATGGGACAGCTGGCATCACGCTCATAAGTGGTCATGACCTCGCGATAGCGCGGGCCGGTGCTACCCGGTTTGTCTTGAGCATGCGGACGCAGGTTATGGGCCGATTTGCAGGCGACCTCGCAAGCGAAGCACTGTGCGCAGCGATTGACGTCAAAGTGAAGTTCGTAGAACATGGCTGCCTCCCTAGAGCTTCTCGATAGTGCCGAGGCACATGGTGTAGTTCGCTTGGCTTGAAATCGGGTCAAGATCGTCATCGATGCCAAGATAGTTGTAGTTGGCATCAATCCAACCACCGGGGACATAGATCCAGTCCTCCTTGAGTATGGGCGTGACCTCGGCCTTGATCGTGATCGACCCGCGCGGTGAACTCACCTTGAGCCAATCTCCGTCCTCGATGCCCAACGCTGCGGCACGGTCGCTGTTGACCATCGCGCGCGCCTCGGGCTGCATCTCGCGCAGCCATGGAATCGTGCGACGTTGCTCGTGCACGTACATGGGGCCGGAACGGCCCGTGAACACGACATAGGGGTACTTCTCGGCAAGTTCGGGCTTGCTGCGGGGGGATTCGGAGCTGTCCTCCCAGTTGGGAAGCCCATCGAAACCGTTCTCGAGCAGCACCTCGGAGACGATGTTGACCTTGCCTCCCGGTGCACGGAAGCCCGCCTTCGCGAACTTCTCGTACTCGATGTTGCCGTATTCGAGCCCATGCGGATGAGCGAGCAGCTGCTCGTAGGTGATACCCGAGGGCTTGAGGCACTCGTCGATGTACCAGGTGATGTCCTCGCTGGGGAACTCCTCGACGAAGCCGCAAGCGCGCCCGAGTTCGATCATGATTTGCGTGTCCGGCTTGGCCTCCCCCACTTGCACGGCCTTCTGGCGCAGGGTGATCTCCGGGAACCACGAATCGGACTTGAACCACTCGGGTTCGGTGCGCTCGAGGTAGGTTGCCGCCGGCAAGACGAGGTCGCCGCACTGGGCGGTCTCACTCAAATACGGATCGATGGTCGCGATGTAGTCGACCTTGGCAAGCGCGGCCATGGTGACATCGGGCTGTGGTTGCGTGACGACCGGATTGGCACCCTGGAAGATGGCGACCTTGATCTTGCCTTCGGCCATGGTACGCAGAACGTCAGGCGTGGGCAGCAGCCCCTGGCCATTGAAGAGCAGGGGAAAGTGGGAGTCTTCGGGATTGTAGGGCGGAACATGGAACATCATCGTGGGACCGGCGGGCTCGAAATCGGGCAGCACATGATCGATGAGCGTGAACTCCGGATTGCGCGCTGGGCTCTTTTGCGTGAAGAGATCGCAGCCTTCGCGGTCAAGATGGCCCGTGATGGTGCGCAGGATGCAGAGCGCACGCGTGGTCTGCGTGACGTTCACGCGTCCCTCGAGACCATGCCCGGAAGTGATGGAGGCCCGTGGCGTGGTCGCGTACTCGCGGGCCAGCGCCGTGATGGCATCGGCCGGAGCGCCGCAAATCCCGGCCGCCCACTGCGGCGTATACGCGATGCCGAGCTTGTTGTCGCCATTGATGTGCGCCGTAAGCTTGGCAAGACCCGGGTCGTTGGTGTACTCGTCGACGAAGTCGCGATCCCAGAGGCCTTCGTTGACGATGACATGAATCATGGCAAGCATCATGGCGAGGTCGGTGCCGGGTTCGACCTGGATGAAGGTGTCGGCATGCGCGCCAAGGTGGAAATGCAGCGGGTCGATAACGACGAGCCTGGCTCCGCGCTCCTGCGCGTCGTAGATCTTCTTGATGGCGGGTGCGCATGAAAACGCCGGTTGCTTGCCCCAGAAGATCATAAGGTCGACGTTGGGATAATCGACGAAAGACGGCATGCCGCCGTAGGTCATCCCCTCGGCAATCGCACGTGGCACGAAGCACTCCGAAGCTCCCATCCCCACCTCGGTGCCCACGCAGTGCGCAAAGCGCTGCGTCATGTCGTAGGTAAAACCCCAACCGCATGCCTGACCGCGGCAGATGGAGATGGAGGTGGGCCCGTACTGCGCAACGGCCTCGTTGATGTGCGTGGCCAGTTCGCGAAGCGCCTCGTCCCAGCTAATCCGTTCGAACTCGCCACTGCAACGCTCACCCACGCGACGCATGGGATATATGACCCTGCGCGGATCATGCGCGATCTGCGGCGCGGCAAGCCCCTTGGAGCACAGGGCGCCGTTCGTGCGCTTGTTGCCGGGAACGCCATGTGCGAACACGACATGATTGTCACGGACGTCTACGAACATCGGACAGGTGTTGTGACAGCCGCCGCACACCGTCGCGATGGTCTTGAACTGCGTGCCGGCCAGATTCTGAACAGTATCGCTCATACGATTGCCCTCCCTCTCGTATGTGAAGGCCCGCATGCGTGTGCAGGCGGGCCTTTCTTCGCAATAAAATGGTTGCGCGAGCTTGCTATGATGCCTGGTCGCCCCGCGTGAAGATCATCGTCGTCTCGCCGTCGTCGCTCGTGAGCTTGCCTTCTGCCAGCGTGAAGATGGCATCGCCCTCACCGGCGAGCGTAAGCGTCATCTGCGTAGCGCTGTCGGCCTTCCATGTGGCATCTATGCTCTGGCCGAACATGATGAAGTCTGCCGAGCCATCCTCGTTGAGCGTCATGTTAATGGGCATGTTCATCTGCTTGAGGATGGTCGCGTCCACCGTACCCAGATCCGCATCCTCGATTGTCTCAAGCTCCCAGGCGCCGACGAAGTTCGCCTTGGAGTCTCCACCGCCGCAACCGACAAGCGCGAGGCACAGCGTGCACGCGCAGGCAAGCGTCACGAAAACGGCAACTAGTTTCTTGGCCATGTTGGTCTCCCTCATCGCAATGAAAAAACACGTCGATTATATCGCGATGCACGGGGAATGCCAAAGACCACGATCGCTCGAAGGCGCGTTGTAGAGAAGGCCGTCACCACGCGCTATGCAGGAAGCAGGACACCCTCCAACGCGGCCAGCAAACCGTCAATCTCGATTGGCTTGGCGATGTGCCCGTCCATGCCGCAATCAAGCGCCTTTTGGCGGTCCTCTTCGAATGCATCGGCGGTCACGGCCAAGATGGGAATGTGCGAGATAACCGGATCGTCCATGGAGCGCACGATGGCCGCAGCCTCATACCCGTTCATGACCGGCATCTGGATATCCATGAGCACTAACTGGTAATAGCCGGGTTCGGCATTGGATAGACGATCAATCGCATCTTTTCCATCAACCGCCTGCTCGACCACGAAACCCGCATCCTCCAACAAGGTGGTGGCAATTTCGCGATTGAGAAGGTTGTCATCCACGAGCAGAATGCGCAAGCCGTGCAGCTGTTCGGAAAGCTCCTGACGCACGCATCCCTCCTGAACCGCAATGGCGTCCTTATCCAGCACCTCGAGGGGCAGCATCACGCTGAAGGTGCTGCCCTCGCCCTTGACGCTGGTCACGCCGATATCTCCACCCATCATGTCCACGAGGCGCTTGGCGATGGACATGCCCAGGCCAGTACCCTGCGTGCCAGAAAGAGTCGAGGTCCGCTCGCGCTCGAACGGGTCGAAAATGTGTTTGATAAAGGCCTCGTCAATGCCGATGCCGCTATCGGCAATCGTCATCGTGTAATTCGACTTTCCGTCGACATCCGAGGCGGCTTCGGATATCGAGAACGAGACCGAACCGCCGGAAGGCGTGAACTTGACGGCGTTGCCGAGTATGTTGAGTAGCACCTGCTTCAGCTTGAGCTCGTCGCACATGACAATCGGATGATGCAATCCGGAGAGGTCGACATCGTAATGCAAGCCCTTCTCGCTGACCTCGGACTGGACGATGGAGCCGAGGTGCTCCGTTACCTCTATGAGATCGCACGGCTTTTCCTCGACCGAAGCCTTTCCCGATTCGATACGGCTCATGTCCAGGATGTCGTTGATGAGATCGAGCAAATGGGTGCTGGAAGCCTGGATCTTGTCCAGGTAGTCCTCGACGCGTTCGACATCGTCGATGTGATTGGTCGCCAGCGTCGTGAAGCCGATGATGGCGTTCATGGGCGTACGGATGTCATGGCTCATGTTGGAGAGGAACAGGCTCTTTGCCTCGTTTGCGCGATTGGCGCGCTGCAGTGCTTCCTCGAGCTGTTCCTTTCGCTCGATCTCCTCGCGCGTCTCGCGATCGACGTTGCGCAAGCCCATGACCACCAAGCGGTCATCGTCGGAATCGTCCGTCCATGATCCGGCGCGTACGAGCGTCACCTGACGGTATCCCATCACGCCATCGACAAGCGAGCGATACATGACGTTGATGCGCTTGCGCTCCTCGAGCTCCTCGCGCACACGATCGCGCGCGAGCATATCGCTTAGCATGGAGCGATCGTCAGGCAGTGTTCGGATGTTCACGTAGTCGTAGAGGGACTTCTCGTAGGTCAGAGGCCCGTCAAAGATGCCCTTCAGCTCTTCGTCTGCGTCGTCCGAGATGCGCAGTAGCTCTCCCCTGCCAGTGTTCAAGTCGAACGAACACACGACCAGGTAGTTTACGCCCAGGGCGCGTATGAAGGACTGCTGACGCCGCTCGCGACGTTCCTCCTCGTGCTTCTGATCGGAATAGTCCAGCAAGAAGCGCTGATACAAGAGCTCGCCATCTTGTTCTATCAGCTTGGCGCTCCCGAGCACGTGCAAGATCTTGCCGTCCTCGTGATGCACGCTGTATTCGAAGCTCACGCTATCACCCGCATGCTCGAGCGTGGCGAACTTCTCGCGTAGCATCTCCTTGTCGGAGTCGACGACCGAATCGGCCACCATGTCGAATCCGTGCGCAAGCAGGTCTTCCTCGGATTCGTACCCGAGGATGTCGAGCGCCGCCTGATTCACGCCGATGACGCGCGTACCGTCAAGCGTGTGCGTGAGAACGCCGCAATCCATGGCAGTGAACATGTTCTCGAGCGTCTGGTTCTTCTGGAGTAGGTCGCGCTCGTAGGCACGCTCTTGCGTCACGTCAATCGCAACGCCTACAGTGCCCATAACGCTACCGTTGAGATCATATAGCGGCGACTTATAGGTTGTCAGGAGCTTCGTGCCACTGCCGCTCTGAACCACCTCTTCGGAAACGCAGGTCTTGCGCGTAGCCATGACCTGAGCCTCCGACTCGATGCAGGCGGGATCATCTGTCTCGACATCCCAGATGTAGGCATGTCCGCGCCCCTGCACGTCATCCTTCTCCTTGCCGACCGTTTCGCAGAAGCTATCGTTGACCTTCTCGTGAATGCCATCGGCCGTCTTGTACCAGACGAGGCAGGGAATCGAATTGATGGTGACCTCGAGGAACTGCGCGGTCTCCTGCGCGTCCGCCTGCGCCTTACGATGCTGTTGCCAGTGGCCGAAACGCCAGACGAGCTCCTCTGCGGGCATGCCGTCGGGCCAGACGTCGTAGAGCTCGGGCAAGAGGCCCATCGTCTCGGCCGAGCGCTCAGGAGCCACGAGCGCGATCACGTCGCAGTGCTCCTCCTTGTCCTCGAGGAAATCCTGCAAGACCCAGGTATCGACCTCCCTGCCCAGCGAAACGAGCGTGAGATCGGCGTCAAGCGCCACATGCGCATCGAAAACGGGTGCGGAGACGAAGCGGTGCGTAAAGGGAGCGAGAGCGGGAACCTCCCGAAGGGCCTGTACGTTCTCGTCTTCGAGGCCAACAAGATAGATGGTGAGTTCCCCTTGATACATTGACTCATCTCCTCTTCCGCACAATGAGGGCCGGCGACGTCACGTATCTGCGACGCGCTATTCCGCTTATTGTATGATTTCCCGCATACGCATGGAGCGAAAGCACGCATGCAAACCGCTCCGCGTCGATGCTACTCCCCCAGTCGGTCGTTCTGCGGTCGCTGGAGCGCACCGAGAGACATGTGATACGCTAGAATCTCGAAGACGAAAACCGACATTACGCCTTCGAGGAGGAAGCGCATGGACCCCAACAAGCGACCCGACGACATGGAACGTATCACGACCCCCGAGCTCGCCCAGGCATTCATCGACGAGCAAGTCGCGGCAATCCGCGAGCAGGTGGGCAACGGCAAGGTCCTTCTCGCGCTTTCCGGCGGCGTGGACAGCTCGGTGGTGGCGGCGCTGCTCATCAAGGCCATCGGCAAGAACCTCATCTGCGTGCACGTGAACCACGGCCTCATGCGCAAGGGCGAGTCCGAGCAGGTCATCGACGTCTTCAAGAACCAGATGGACGCCAACCTCGTCTACGTCGACGCGACCGATCGCTTCCTCGGCCTGCTCGCCGGCGTCGACGAGCCCGAGGCCAAGCGCAAGATCATCGGCGGCGAGTTCATCCGCGTCTTCGAGGAGGAGGCCCGCAAGGTCGGAGACGAGGTCGACTTCCTCGCGCAGGGCACTATCTACCCCGACATCCTCGAATCGCAAGACGGCGTGAAGGCGCATCACAACGTGGGCGGCCTTCCCGAGGACCTGCAATTCGAGCTCGTCGAGCCCGTCAAGCTGCTCTTCAAGGACGAGGTGCGCGTCGTCGGCCGTGAGCTCGGCCTGCCCGAGAACATGGTCGAGCGCCAACCCTTCCCCGGTCCGGGCCTGGGCGTGCGCTGCCTTGGCGCAATCACGCGCGACCGCCTCGAGGCGCTGCGCGAGGCCGATGCCATCGTGCGCGTCGAGATCGAGAACGCTGGCCTCGACGTCTGGCAGTACTTCGCCGTGGTGCCCGACATGCGCGCCACCGGTGTGCGCGACGGCGTGCGCGCCTACGACTGGCCCGTCATCATCCGCGCCATCAACACCGTCGACGTCATGACCGCCGAGGTGCCCGAGCTCGACTGGGCGCTGCTCAAGCGCATGACCGACCGCATCACCCACGAGGTGCCCGGCGTATGCCGCGTATGCTACGACCTCACGCCCAAGCCCGTCGGCACGGTCGAGTGGGAGTAATCGCGCACATTATCGTGAGGTTTGGTTTGGATGAGTTTTGGCGTGATTTGATGCGTTAATGTACGTCGCAGTTGCCTCCAAGCCAGTTGAACCATCGTTTCCAAAAATGCTCTCTTAGTGGTTACTGAGAGAGCATTTCTTATGGTCAACCAATGTTGAATAGATTCATAGGTATTAAGAGCGAGATCAAAACATCACGATAATGTGATCCTATGCTTGTGATTCGACAATTTGGATGGAGTTGTACTCACGCCGTGTTTAGCGCGACAAGGAATTAGCCGGATCCGCATTCACCTTGTACTCAGAAAATAAGCCTTAGAAACTGGCTATATTGAGGTGCGAATTAAGTGATGATTGCCGCATATTATGGCGCGAATCATGCGTATGTAGTAAAATGCTAAGCAGTTAGCCCCGGGACGACCGCTGATTCAAGTCGCCGGGGCTCAATTATTACTAGCGAAAGGCTCCAATGGCAGAGGCTCCGAAGATAGAGCGAGCAAACATTGAATCATGGCTGTCAGCGCCGAGATACAAAAGGTATCTTGAAGTTGCTGATGGGAATGATAGGCTGGCTCTTGATCTATATCTCTGGAACATCGGACTTGCGCAAGCAGTATTACGTGATGTCTCCTTTTTTGAGATTGCTCTTCGGAATTCATATAATCGCGCCATCGAAGAGAACTTTGATGGCGATGAACACTGGCTATTCGACGCATCATCGCCAATAAGGAAGCAACTCCTCAGGACTAACAAGCGCGGACAAGTCAATGATGCCAACAGGATTAATAGGAACATCATCGACCACCTGAAAGCTGGACTGAGAGATAATGCCACTCCTGACGATATTGTTTCCAATCTAACTCTGGGCTTTTGGGCGCATATGACCGATCGGCCACACGAGCGTGTTCTATGGATTCCCAGTCTCCACAAGGTATGGCCGAAAGGTGCTTCTCGAAGCGATATCAATACTCGCATCGCTCAGATCAACAGTGTACGCAATCGAGCGGCTCATCACGAGCATCTGTTTGCCCCCGACGGCGTAAATTGTTCAACACTTGAGGCGTGCGAAGATGCTGTCGAACTCTTTTCGCAACTTGCACCAGAAGCATGTAGTTATATATTCGGCGAGGAAGACAGGATTTGCTCGGTTAGTGAATTCATTGCCAACAATCCCGCGCCCTGTAGCGTTGTGATTTAGCTACTTCATCCACCAGGCGCTCTGGCCTTTGGTTGCTTTTCCGCCGCTTTCGCGATATTTGAAGCGTGCTCCCTGTTTATTGAGTTCATTGATAGCCCTGACAATCTTGCGGTCGCCTATGACCCATAGATTGCCTCCAGAGTCGCGTTTATCGATGTACTCAAGTCCAGCGTCTTCAATAGCAGGGATGAGCCAATCGTCATTATCCGATTCTCCAACCATAGAGTGGGAATAGACTGCGCAAAGCTTAATCAACTGAATTTGTATCCCGCGCAAAACGCGGGGTCTCTAGCGTTCGCGTATCGCTTTTGCTAGACAATCGAAGAAATGCGCAGAGGATCCTCAACCATCCTAGACAATCGCTGTTTTTACGCACGACACGCGCGGGTCCCTGCAGCCTTTTCATGGGAAAATTCGAAACACTTTCGATTACCCCTTGCTCGTGACGCGGCGTCACGTTGTAGAACTCGGTCCTAAGGAGGTGAAATCCATGACCGAAGACAACACCTACACGACCGGAGAGCTGGCCGATGCATGCGGTACTACCGTGCGCGCCGTGCAGTACTACGACCAGAAGGGCTTGCTCGTCCCTTCGGGGTATTCCGAGGGCGGCAGACGCATGTACACCGATGACGATGCGGAGCGTCTGCGTTTTATCCTCATGCTGAAGACGCTCGGACTCAAGCTCTCGCAAATAAGGGGAATCCTCGACAGCCCAAACCGCGGAGCGATCCTCGAGGCACTTCTCGAGGAGCGTGCATCGCAACTCGAGGAGGAAATCGCACAGAGCACGACGATGCTCGACGGCATCAAGATCATGCAATCCGACCTCGAGCTCTGCGGCCATATCATCATGACATCGCAAGCGGCCATGGATACGAGAATGAACGACGAAAGAGCACGGAAGCGCCAATGGATCACCATGATTATCGTGGGCATCTGCATGGACGTCGCCTGGATTGGCACGCTGATATACGGCATCGTATCCGGCATTTGGTGGCCATTCCCGGTTGTCTTGGCGTTCGTCGTCGCAGCTGGACTATGGCAGGTCTTTCACTACGGTGCCCATGCGACCTATCTCTGCCCTGCCTGCAAGGCGGAGTTCCGTCCACGCCTAGGCGCATTCATCATATCCGGACACACGCCACGCACCCGCAAGCTCACGTGTCCCTGCTGCGGCATCAAGGACTGGTGCGTCGAGCGCTACCACGCAGAGCCGCTGGAAATCGCACCGGGAACCTGCGTGCCCGGCACCTGTGCCTGCAAAGGCGGTGATCCGCGATGAGCCGCATCCGAGCGTACCTGGCAAAACACCGCGTGACGACATATTGCGTTGTGACATTCGCCCTCACGTGGACGTTCTGGTTCGCAAGCGTCTATCCGCGCGCGCTTCCCCTCATAAGCGCAGGAGAAAACCCGCTCGACGATCCCATCACCGTCCTGTTCGTGGGCGCGGGAATGCTCTTTCCCGCCCTAGGCGTCGCAATCACGCGGCTGCTCACCGGCGAGGGCTTTCGCAACGCGTGGATCAGACCCGTGCATTTCAGGCAAACGTGGAGGTACTACCTCATCGGATGGTTTGGTCCCATCGTCCTGGTCGCAGTTGGCGCCGCCGCGTACTTCGCCCTGAACCCCGGGCAGTTCGACACGTCCATGTCATCGTTCGTAGAGAAAACGGCACGGCAGATGGAGGTGGCAGGACAGCCGATGACCGTACCCCTGTCGCAGATAGCGGCAATAGGATATGCGCAGCTTGCCCTCGTTATCGTAGCGCCCTTGCTCAATTGCGTTGCGTGCTTCGGCGAGGAATGGGGCTGGCGGGGCTATCTGCTTCCACGTCTGTCAGAGAGGCACGGCGTGCGTATCGCGGTGCCGGCAAGCGGGATCATATGGGGTCTCTGGCATGCGCCGATCACGGTGCTCGGCCATAACTACGGGCTTGGCTATCCTGGCTGGCCCATCCTCGGCATTCTCGCGATGTGCTGCCTGTGCATGGCATTGAGCTACCTGTTTAGCTGGCTTACCCTCCGGGCAAAGAGCTGCCTTCCAGCGGTGTTCGCCCATGGGGCGCTCAACGGATGCTCTGCCGCTCCTCTCATGTTCATGGCCGGGACGGCCAATCCCTTCGTCGGGCCCGCGCCCACGGGCATCATCGGTGGAATCGGTTTCATCGTCGTGGCCGTGCTCTGCTACGTCTCACTTAAACGAGGATAGAAGACGCATAGGCGCCCAGTGGTCCTTTAAGGAGAAGCAGACAGGCATGCAGGAAGGCAATCGAAGAGTTTGACTCGGTCGAATCTCGCCCCAGAACCGATGCGCATGCAGGTTTTTTGCGATTCTGTGCAATCGTCCGATAGCCCATGCAGGAAAATAACGATTATGTGAGACCAATACGTCCGCAAGTCTCACAGAACCGCGATTTTCCTGCATTTGGCTCGGTTCAATCCCACAAAATCGTAAAAAGCTTGCATTTGGTTTGGGGCAATCCCACAAAATCGAAATAAATCTGCATTTCACTCGTGCGTGAAACAAGCAAACGGTTATCTCGCTTGGTAATGCCCTGCTCACTTCAAGCGGGGCATTACCATCGGCCTACAGCGCCGTGCCGCGCTTGGGAACGTAGAGCTCTCTCGTGTCCACACCCTCATGCTCCAGCAGCCAGAGCTTGCGCTCGATGCCACCTGCGTAACCGGTCAGACTTCCATCCGATCCGACGACCCTATGGCACGGGATGATGATGGAGATGGGATTGTGCCCGACCGCACCGCCAACCGCCAGAGCCGATGCCTTGCCCCGCTCACGCTTGAGCTCGGACGCGATCGCACCATATGTCGTGAGCTCGCCATGGGGAATCGCGACGAGCTTCTTCCACACGGCTTGTTGAAATTCGCTTCCCCTGGGAGCCAACGGCACATCGCTGACCGGCTGCGGATCGCCCGCGAAGTAGGCCTCAAGCCACGTCCGGAGCTCCGCGAAACCCGCTGCGTCATCGTCGGGCACCATCGTCTCGGGAATCGTCGCGCCATGGTACTTCTGCCCATCGAGCCACAGACCGCAGACAGCCTGCCCGTCACTTGCGATCGTGAGCGTTCCCACGGGTGATTCGTATTCGCTGCAATAGAACATACATGCCTCCTTGGCTATTCGCGTACGTCATCCTGAAAGGGAGTCCCAAAGTGCCAGCACCGCATAGCTGCGCCACGGACGGCAATCCTCGACCAGAGCAAGTCGCTCCTTTGGCGTGAGCTCGGGCAGTGCGTGTGCAACTCCCGCGTCGGTCTCGAGAAACGCATCGGGATAGCTCATGGTACGCATGGCGATGTAGTTGGCAGACCACGGGCCAATTCCACGTATCCGAAGAAGCGCGTCCATCTGCTCCTCTGCCTCGGCACCGATGTCCAGATCGAGCGTCCCCTCGTCAATGGCCGCCGCTATCGCGTCAATAGCCCGTGACCGCGTCTTGATGAGCCCGAGCTCCCCGAAGGCATCCTCGATGCTCGCGAGCGATCGCACATCCGCTGCGCGGAGCCATGCCCTGTCGAGTCCCTCGATTCCCGTCTCGATTCTCTCGCCGTAGCGCTCGACGATGCGCCCCGCGAGCTTGTTAGCCGCCTTCACGCTGACTTGCTGTCCGATCACGGCACGGCAGGCTATCTCGAACGTGTCGAAACAACCGGGCACCCGGATGCCATCGATGCGCACGCCGCAGACGGCTTCCTCGAGCGGCAAAAGCGCCTGCGAGATCGCCACGGGGTCGCTGTCCACGTCGAACATGCGCCGCACGCGGGCAATCACCTCGGAAACCACGGGGACAAGCTCATCGGACATCGTGACGACGAGCTGATTGTTGGCGGGGTCATCCTCGACGCGCACCCACCCGCATGCGACGTTTCCGTCGCGATCCTCGAGCCGGACCGTGCGCATGTACGAGGTATCATCGACGAGCTCGACATGAGCAAGCGCACGGTCCCGGAAAAACGCCAACAACTCCGAAAACCGATATGGCGGCCGATAGCTCAGGTGCACAGTGATCGTCCCGGATTGAACGGGCGTCTTCCCATGTTTCTTGCGCAAGTCACTCGGGGTAAGTCGATAGTGTTCCTTGAATGTATCGTTGAAGCGCCGAACGCTGCCAAAACCAGATGCCCTTGCCACACGCGAAACAGGAAGGTCAGTATCAGTAAGCAGGGATTTCGCCAAGAGAAGCCTGCAGGTTCTAAGATACTGGGCAGGCGTTACTCCATATTCGGCTTCAAAGGCACGCCTGAGGTGCCTGCCTGTATAGCCAAGCTTAGCAGCAAGCGACTCGACGCTCATCGAGGACGCGCACCTTGCCTGTAACATTCGAGCGGCTCTTCTCGCAAGACTGGACCTGGCGTCTACGGGTGCAAGTCCCGGGGCAAGCTCGGGACGACAGATCATGCAGGGACGAAAGCCAGCTGCCTCGGCTTCGGCCGCCGTACGAAAGAACGTGCAGTTCTCGTACTTGGGCATCTTCGCCTTGCACACCGCTCGACAGTAGATTCCCGTCGAGGAGACGCCGACGAAAACCTGTCCGTCGAATCGCATGTCACCGGATTCGAACGCCTTGTAAAGCGCCTTTCTTCGTTTTTCCGAAGCGTTCAGGTCCTCGCCTGCCGTTACACTCAGGAGGATAGAATCCACGTTGTCCCGCTTTCCCCGTTATCCTTATACGCATGCCATCGAACGCGCGCTTGCGGATTTCTTCGCCAAACCATAATAGCCACGGCGAAACAAACGAATTGGCTAAAATCGGACATGCAAGCGTTTTGCCTTTTCCTCGGCACTTGTTCGCCAGCCGTAAACAGTGGGGACGCCCTCCCCCGCTGTCAATCCTGCAGTTCGCGTTCGAGCTCGCGGCGGCGCTTGATTGCATCATGGATAAGAAGTGCCATGGCACCAAACCCGAGCACGAATCCCATGCCGAAGAACACCACGCCGATGGCAAGATCACCGCCCCATGCGACGCTCTCGATACCGACGATCTGGATTTCCGCCAGTATGCGCATCACACAGGTCAAAACGCCGAGGCCCGCCCCGCAAAACAGCGCAAAGATGGCGACATAGTCCCAGGGCATGCGATCCACTTCGGCATAACGCTTGTAGCTGGAGAACGCTCCACCCCGCATCTGCATGCCCACGGAGGCAAGACCTGCGGCCAGAATTGTCACGATCAGCAGAAAATCAACGGGAACAACGGACTGCCCGAGAGGCGTGAGCACGGGATGGTCGGTGGTGTAGGCAACTTGGTTGACCATGATCCAATAGTATAGGCTCACCACTGACCCAATGAGCAGGATGTAGGACGCAACCTTCATCGACTTGTTTTCCTCGGCCTCGAGGCGCTCGTCCTTCGGGCCCATGTATTCGTTCCACTTGCGAATCAGGTACATCGTCACTCCCCCGCTTTCCAGAACAGGTCATCCAGCGTCTTGCCGAGCGTTTTGCAGATGGCCGTGCAGAGCTTGAGGCTCGGGTTGTAGCGCCCGGCCTCGATGAGCCCGATGGTCTGACGCGTGGCGCCAACCGCATCCGCGAGCTCCTGCTGCGAGAGGTCGCAACCGGTGCGTGCCGCCCGCATACGCTCGTTCTTCTTACCTTCCAATGGGGTTCCCTTGCTTTGTCTTCGTTATGCAATATATATCGTACATGCAAAATATATATTGCACAATACCTACGTCTGTGTCAACAGAGGAAAACGAAACAAAAAAGGGAGCGCCCCGCAGGACGCTCCCCTTTCGCAGACTGGTGTTGCGTAACGCTTATTCCTTGTTGCGGCTGGTATCCCAATCGACGTAGCACACGTGCGTCTCGAGGTACTCCTCGACGCCAAGCTCGCCGTCCTCACCGCCGATGCCCGACTGGCGCACGCCCTGGTGGAAGCCCTGGAACGCCTCGAAGTGCTCGCGGTTGACGTAGGTCTCGCCGAACTTGATCTCGTTCATGGCACGCATGACCGTGTCGTAGTCGGTCGTGTAGATGGAGCTCGTCAAGCCGTAGACGCTGTCGTTTGCCATCTCGATGGCCTCGTCGAGCGTCTTGAACGTGGTGATGGGCAGCACGGGCCCGAAAATCTCGTCGCGCATGATGCGCATGTCATGCGTGCAACCAGTGATGACGGTGGGCTCGTAGAACCAACCCTTGCCATCGACCTGGACCTTGTGGCCACCGCAGGCGACCGTGGCACCCTCGGCGATGGCGGACTGCACCATCTCGTCGACATGCTCCTGCTGGGCCTTGTTGACCATGGAGCCCATGTCGAAGGTGCCGGCGAGCGCCGGTCCGTAGGTCAGGGTCTTCATCTTCTCGATGACCTTCTTCGTGAACTCCTCGGCGATGCCCTCCTGCACGTAGACGCGCTCGGCGGCATTGCACACCTGGCCGGTGTTGATGACGCGCGAGGCGACGACGTAATCGACCGTCTCGTCGAGCTTGCAGTCGTTCATGACGATGACCGGCGCCTTGCCGCCCAGCTCGAGCGAGACCTTAGTGACGTTATCGGCTGCGGCCTTCATGATCTTCTTGCCGACCTCCGTCGAACCGGTGATGGTGACGATGGAGATCTTGGGATTGGAGGCAAGCGCGTTACCCGTGAGCGCGCCCGACCCGGTGATGACGTTGATGACACCCTTGGGGAGGGACGACTTCTCGACGATCTTGGCAAACTCGTATGCGCCGTTGGGGCAATCCGATGATGCCTTGAGCACGACGGTGCAACCGGCGATGAGCGCCGGGGCGACCTTGCGGCCGATGAGGAACAGCGGGAAGTTCCACGGCATGATCTGGCCGGCAACGCCAATGGGCATCTTGTAGAGGAAGATGTTCTCGTTGGGGCGATCAGACGGGATGATCTGGCCCTTGAGGTGACGTGCCTGGGCGGCCATGTACTGCACGTAAGCGGGCAGCCAGCCGGCCTCGTCCATGGCCTGCGCGAGCGGCTTGCCCATTTCCTCGGATGTGGTGCGGGCCAGGAGCTCCTGGTTTTCCTTGAGAAGCTCGACGAGCTCCATCAGGTAATTGGCGCGCTCGATGGCGGGAACCTTCTCCCACGACTTCTGCGCCTCATAGGCGGCATCGACAGCCGCCTCTACGTCGGCCTCGGTGGCCATGGGGAAACGCGAGATGACCTCCTCGGTTGCCGGATTGACGTTATCGCGCATCTCGCGATCGCCGTTGTCGAGGAACTCGCCGTTGATGAAAAGCTGGACTTCTTTCATTCAAATCCTCCTTTGACTTGAATGTAGGCGCGCATGCGCCTGTTTCATGAAAGCGACCTCCGCTTGGAAGCCGCTTGATCTTGACGGTGATTATACTCTCGTCCGAAGTATCCACAGAGATGAAATGCAGTATGCACCGAAAGCACATGTCTAAAGCCGCGCGGATATAACGACAACTTACGGCATGCATATCCCTCGACGCTTTGCAATGACATTTTCAGCCAATCGTTCCGAGTTCCCCGTTCTGCGCATGTCAAAGTAGTAGTATGTGTGAGCATAGACACAAATGGTACAAGCGGAGGTCATCATGACCGTGTTCCATCGCATTACCGAGGGCAAGCTCGGATCCCATGACGGATGCGTCATCGAGGACGAGGTTTCGCAGGAGTTTCTCGACCGCATTCCGGGTGGCTTGTTCCGCTATCGCGCAGACGATGAGGGAACCATCGATTACGTAAGCCATGACGTCCTGGACATGTTCGGCTGCAAGACCTACGACGAGTTCTGTGCCATCACGGGCAACACCTTTCCCGGCATGGTCCACCCCGATGACCGCGAACGCGTTCTCTACGAAATCGACGAGCAAATCAAGGTAGGCGACAGAGACGCCGTCACCTACCGTCTCAACCGTCCCGACTTCACGGAGCTTTGGGTCGATGACCGCGGCCATTACATCGTCGACGATAGCGGCACCGCCTGGTTCTACGTCACCATCATCGACATCTCCGACAAGGTGAATAGCCAGCGTCAGCTCGAGCGCGCCGAGGAGCGCGTCGACATGCTGACCATGCTTTCCCGCGACGTCATGTTCGATATCGATTGCCAGGACCAATCTGGTGAGCTCTTCGGTGATTTCGAGACGCGTTTCGGACGTCCTCCTCTCTCGAGCGACCTCATCCTGCGCAAGCGCTGCGACAAGGATTGCAACGTAGACCTCGAGATACACGACATCGATTCCCTACGCGAGATAGTCGAGAAGGGCGACTTCATCGACATCGAGACATCACTGCCCGATGCCGAGGGAAACCCCATCTGGTGCCGCTACCAGTCCTTCGTGATCTTCGATGATGAGACCGGTCTGCCCGTGCGCCACGTCGGACGCTTGCTCGACACGCACGCGATGGTCATGCGCGAGGCGTCCTTGCGCAAGATGGCCGAGCTCGACGGTCTCACGGGCATATTCAATCGCAACGCGGCAATGGCTCGCATCGAGCAGGCTCTCGTCAGCGAGGAATGCCAGGACGGTTGCTGCCTCTTCCTCATCGACGTGGACGACTTCAAGCAGGTCAACGATTGCTTCGGTCACCCCGAAGGCGACCGCGTGCTAAAGGAGATAGCGCGTTTCCTCCGACGCAGCATGCGCAAGGACGATATCATCGCCCGCCTCGGGGGCGACGAATTCGCCATCTTCGCCGCCGGCCTGGGCAACGACCCCGCCCTGAGCCGCGTGCTCGGCCAGCTTTCGGCAGGCCTCTACGCGAAACGCGAACGTCCGGCTGACATGCCCGATGAACTGAACCCTTCCATCACCATCGGAGCGGCCGCAACCACGCGCTTCCCCGTCACTTTTGACGAGCTCTACCAGATTGCCGATGAGGCGCTCTACGTCGCCAAGCGCGCCGGCAAATCACGCGCCACGCTACGCAGGCTAGACTGAGAACGACGGCACATAGCGCAACGGTTAGCGATCCAAGGACTCCAGGGGCAAGCGCAGGGTAAAGGTGCTTCCCGCACCCAAAACGCTCTCGACCTCTATGTCCCCACCATGATAGAGGGCGGCATGCTTCACGATGGCAAGACCAAGACCCGTGCCCCCCGTCTCCTTCGAACGGCTCTTCTCGGTGCGGTAGAACCGCTCGAAGATCTTCTCGCGATCCTGCTCCGAAATGCCAATGCCGTCATCGCTCACACGCACGGCAATGCACGGCTCCTCGGGCGATTCGTCAATTTCGACGCGTACGTTGACCGTGCCCCCCTCGTCAGAATAGCGGATACCGTTTTCCACAAGATTCGAAACCGCCTGCTCGAGAAGTGCCTCATTGCCCAGCGTGCGTAAATCGACACCGGAAAACTCGAGGTCGATGCCATGCTCGCACGCGAGGGGACGCAAGCGCTCGCACGTGCGTTGCGCGAGTTCGAGCATATCGACGGGGACACGCTCGGCACTTGCAAACGACGACTCGTCAAGACGCGAGAGGGTGAGGACGTCGTTGATGAGCGCCCGTAGACGTTGCGATTCAAGATAGATGCGTCGGCCGAATTCTCCCACGTCATCGGGATCGACCAATCCGCTGGCGATCATCTCGGCCGATCCGGAGATAACTTGCAACGGCGTCTTCATCTCGTGCGAAACGTTCGCGGAAAACTCGCGGCGCAGGCCATCCGCCTCCTTCAGCTCCTCGTTCTGTCGTCTGAGCTGCTCCTTCTGCTCGTCGATGCGCAGCAGGAGCGGACGCATCTCCTCGTAGGCATCTCCGGAGAGCGGGTCATGCACGTCAAGCTCATCGAGCGGGCGCATGATGCGCGAGGTGAGGAAACGCGAAAGCATGATGACGAGAATCACGGCGATGACAAGCACCACCCCGACGGGCAGGGCCATCGAGCCGAGGAAGGCCGGCAGGGAAAGACGCTCCTCGCTCACGCGCACGAAGTAGCCATCGGAGAGGCGCTCGGCAACATAGACGGTATCTCTTTTCAAGGTGTCCGAATGGCGTACTAGCACTCCCTCACCGGCATTCTCGGCAGCGAGCATCTCCGGGCGCTCGAAATGGTTTTCGAGCGAACCATCCCTGACGGCGGTGTCGAAGATGACGTCACCGGCAGGGTCGATGAGCGTGAATCGCTCGGGTCCGGCAAACTGCTGCTCGAGCACGCCAACACGTGCATCAGCGGGATATCCATCGAGGACCTGGGCGCACGACCGCGCCTGCTCGACGAGCAGGTCTTCCGAACGCTCTTCCTCGGAAAAGTACGCAACCGTCACCAAGGCGATAGCCGTTGCAAGAACGGCGACAAGCGTGAAGACGAGTACCGTCACCAGAATGCTGCGCGAGAGGCTGCGCACACGACGTGCGGAAACGGCATCGTTCATGCTTCGTCCTCAAGACGCAAGCGGTAGCCGATACCGCGAACGGTCTCGAGCGCGGAACTCGAACCCGGACTGGCCTGTTCGAGCTTCTGGCGCAAGGTCTGCATGTGAACGTCTACCGTGCGCGTCGCACCGACAAACTCCGAGCCCCACACTTCCTCGAAGAGCTGTGCCCGCGAGAGCGCGTGGCCCGGATTCTCCATGAGCGCCTTGAGAAGTTCGAACTCCTTGAACGTGAGATCAACTGGGCTTTCCCCCACTTCGACTCGTCGGGCATGGGGATCGAGCACGATGGAATCGCAGACGAGGTTTCCTCCCCGCACGGCAACGGACTCGCGTCGCACGCGTCGCAGGAGCGCGTTGGCACGCGAGATGAGCTCCATCATCGAGAATGGCTTCGCGAGGTAATCGTCGGCCCCGGCGTCAAGTCCGCTGATTGTGTCGAACTCGGTTCCCTTGGCCGTAAGCATGATCACGGGAATGTCGCAAAGGCGCGTATCGGCACGCAGCCGTGCGAGTATGCCCAGGCCATCGGTACCCGGCAGCATGATATCAAGAAGCACGAGAGCGGGGACGTCGTCGGCACATGCCGCGAAAAACGCATCGGCATCGGGAAAGCCCCTTCCCTCGAACCCGGCCTGGCGAAGCGCATAGAGCGTGAGGTCGCGAATGTTTTCGTCATCTTCGACGTAGAAGACGAGTGTGGCGGACTCCCGTGTCGTCATGCATGTTCCCTTCGCGGCATCATATACACGGCAATTCTACCTCAGCGCGCTCATGCCACGGAACACTCCCCGGAACCAAGGGATCCCGACGAGGTGGCGATGTCATGCGGGCGCACCGGACGCTCGGGCAGTATCAGCATGACGAGCTTTATCATGAGCGAGACGAGCGGAAGCCAGATGAGCGTCATCACGACGTTGAAGCAGGTATGCGCGTTGGCGATCTGCCGCGCGATGATCTCGACGCCCTCGCCTGCGGGAGGAATGGCTGCCACGATCGTCGCGAAGGGACCAGTCAGCCCGACGAAGAGCAGGCAACCCGACAGGTTGAAGATGCAATGCGCCAGGGCGACCCGCTTGGCATCCCGCGACTGACCGATGGAGGCGAGAAGTGCCGTGACGGTCGTTCCCAGGTTGTCCCCGAGCAAGATGGGGATGGCGCCCTCGAGACCGAGGACACTCGCTCCATCGGCACCTGGCTGGGCGGCGAAATTCTGCAACACGGCGATGGTCGCGCTCGAGCTCTGCACGACGAGCGTCATCACCGTTCCCACGAGGACGCCGAGAACGGGCACGCCCGCGACCTGGGCAATCATCTCCGTGAAGACGGGGCTCTCGGCCAGGGGCTTCATGACCGACCCCATGGTCTCTATGCCGACGAAGAGCAGGCCGAAGCCGAATAACGCCCGCCCCGACAGCTTCACACGCTCGCCTCTGCCAAGCGCCATGACGAGAAAGCCCACCGCGACAAACAGTAAGATGTAATCCGAGAGCTTGAACGCGATGATCTGCGCCGTGATGGTCGTCCCGATGTTCGCGCCCATGACGATGGGGATCGCCTGCCGCAGGCTCATGATCCTCGCGCTCACGAATCCAATGACCATAACCGTCGTAGCGCTCGAACTCTGCAGCACGGCAGTGGCAAGCGCACCGGCCAGGACACCCATAACCGGGTTCTTCGTCACGGCGGCAAGAATGGAGCGCATCCTCTCGCCTGCCACTTCCTGCAGACTGCCGCTCATCGTGTTCATGCCGTACAGAAAGATCGCCAGACCTCCTGCAAGTCCCAAGACGACCTTCATGATTTCGTTGACGTCCACCTTCGTCCCTCTCCTCCAATACGTGGTGTAAGGAGAAGTCTACGGAGGCAATGTACGGACGGCGTAAGAGGAAGGTAAAGTCTCTGTAAAGTCGTAGCCTCCCCCATACCGTCAAGCAGAATGATGCCTGCACTGGGCATATCCCCTTGGGTGAAAAGGACGCTCGCTTACGCGAAAAGCTCTCGACCATAACGGCTGGATGAAGGATAATGGCTGGAATGGTACCCCACCACCTGAAAGGCTGGGTCACAGCATATGAAGAGCATCGACAAGTCACTCAATATCAGACGCAACAGAATCCTTGCCGCATGTGCGGCAATCGTCATTGTGATCGCTGCGCTCCTGATATTCATGAATATCAATACGGAACGCATCACGCAGCAAAACGCCAACTATCTTGAAGGCACGACCGAGCAAACCTCACGGCGTGTCAACGACTTGCTCAGCAACGGCCTGGCCACGGTCGAGACGGCAGCCAAGGTATATGGACAGACCCTGGCCAGCCCCACCGTCGACCCGGAGACAGCTCTCCAGATGATCAACTCGACCCAGTTCAACTACGCCTTTCTCATCACCTCCGACGGCATAGGCCATAACATCGACGGCCGCACCGAAGAGGTGAGCAGCCGTGAGTACTACATCAAGGGCATGCAGGGCGAGAGCGGCATTTGCGCCGTCGAGAACGCCGCCTTCAACGAGCATCGCATCATCGCGTTCTACGCCCCCATCCTCTATGAGGGAACGCCCGTCGCCGTCTTTGCCTGCGTCTACAACGAGGCGACGATGGCCGAGTACATGAGCACGAGCTTCTTCGGCGTCGAGACCGCCACCTACCTCTGCGACCGTGACGGCAACGTCCTGGCAAAATCGAGCATGAGCGACGAGATCGACTACTCGGTGCTCGACTCGAAGCTCAGCGACTCGCTCAAGGACATTACCGTCGACGAGCTCGCGCAGTCACTCGCCCTCAGCTCCTCGTTCAACTTTAGCTACAACGCCGCCTCCGGCGAGGGCAGCGTATACGTCGCCCAACTCGCCTCCTCGGACTGGATGATCCTGCGCATCTTCCCCGAATCGGTCACGCAGCAGATGGTGTCGTCAGCCAACGCGGCAGGCATCATCCTCGTCGCGGGCGTCGTCGTCGCCTGCCTGCTCTTCATCGTCGTGCTCGTGTTCCAATCGCGCAAGCAGAAGGACCGTCTGTTGCTCGAGCGACAGGAGGCGACGCGCATCATCGATGCCTCTACCAACCTGTTCAGCCGCTTACTCGCGATCGACCTCGTCAACGACAGCTACGAATACCTCAAACGCGAGGGGCTTGACGACTCGCTTCCCACGGACGGCAAGTTCAGCGACTTGCGCTCGTACTGGAGACAGATGGCGAACAGCGGTGATATCGATCGTCTCTGCGAGCTAGACAACATCGAGACGCTGCGGGAGCGTCTGCAGCCGGGCGTTCCCTACCTCCAGTGCGAATATCGCGTCATGCGAGGTGACGAGGAGCGTTGGCTGCAGGTCTCCACGCTCTGCATCGCCCGTGACGCTCACGCGCTTCCCACGGACATACTCGTCACCATCCAGGACGTCACGGAGCAAAAGGCAGCCGAGCTCGCATCACGTCAGGCCCTCGAGGATGCGTTCCAAGCCGCCGAGCACGCTTCGCAGGCCAAGAGCGACTTCCTCAACTCCATGAGCCATGACATCCGCACGCCCATGAATTCCATCATGGGCCTCACGGCCATCGCGAGCATGCACGCCGACGATCCCGAGCGCGTAAGCGAGTGCCTCGCCAACATTTCCTCTGCGAGCCATCACCTGCTTGGCCTCATCAACGAGGTCCTCGACATGGCCAAGATCGAATCGGGCTCCATCGGGCTCACGGACGAGGAGTTCGAGCTCTCCGACTCCATCGAGAAGCTTCTGGCCATCGTGAACCCCCAGATTGTCGCCAAGAACCTTGACTTGCGCGTCGACGTCGTCGATATCAAGCATGAGCACGTCATCGGCGATCTTACACGCCTGCAGCAGGTCTTCGTGAACATCATGGGCAACGCCATCAAGTTCACGCCCGAGGGCGGCAGCATCTACATGCGCATTTCCGAGCTGCCGAGCCGCGTCCACGATAGCGGCTGCTACGAGTTCGTCTTCTCCGATACGGGCTGCGGCATGAGCAAGGAGTTCATGGAGACCATCTTCGAGCCCTTCACGCGCGCCAACGACTCGCGCACCACCGGTATCGAGGGCACGGGTCTGGGCATGGCAATCGTCAAGAGCGTCGTCAGCCTGATGAATGGCACGGTCGATGTCGATTCCGAGCTTGGGAAGGGCACCACGTTCACCGTGACGGTACATCTCAAGCTTCGCGACGGTGCCACGGTCGATCTCAGCGACCTCAAGGACATCAGAGTGCTCGTGGTCGATGACGATGACGTCGCCTGCGAGGGAGCCTGCACCCTGCTCGAGGATATCGGTATGCGCGCAAACTACGAGATGTCCGGACCGGCTGGCGTGCAGGCCGTAATCGATGCCGACGCATCGAATGATCCCTTCAAGGCCGTCATCCTCGATTGGCGCATGCCCGGCATGAGCGGCCTGGAGGTCGCCAAGGAGATTCGCGAGAGAGTAAAGCAGGCGCCCCCCATCATCATCCTCTCCGGTTACGATTGGTCGATGATCGAGCAGGAGGCGCGTGAGATAGGCATCGACGCCTTCATTTCCAAGCCCCTATTCCGCTCGCGTCTCATCCAGGTGATGAAGGAACTCCTGAGCGGCGAGGTCGCCGAGCATGCCGATCCCAAGGCGATGCTCGAGGAATGCGCCTTCGATGGCTATCGCGTGCTTCTGACCGAGGACAACATCATGGCAACCGCCATCGGCCAAGAGATAATCGGTCTCACCGGCGCGGAGGTCGAGCATGCCGAAAACGGCCAGGTCGCCGTCGACATGCTGCTCGAGCACGAGCCAGGTTACTACGACTTCGTGTTCATGGACATCCAGATGCCGGTCATGAACGGCTACGAGGCGACAACAGCTATCCGCGCGGCGGCGATCGACAGGCCGGACCTTGCGCAAATCCCCATCATCGCGCTTTCGGCCGACGCCTTCGCCGAAGACGTCAAGCACGCGCATTCGGTGGGCATGAACGACCACATGGCAAAGCCCATGGAAATCGAGTCACTCGTCGCCATCATGCGCAAGTGGATGCCGAAGGATAACGAGAGCTAGAACCCGCATTGGCTTTCAAGACGAGGGACGCCCGTCCGCTTGAGTGGACGGGCGTCCCTATGTTTACGGCGTATCTTCCCTAGGCAAAGACGTGCAACTCCGAACCGTCGAGGTCAACCTTGTCCATGGGATAGGCCTCGATGGCTGGGTTCTCGTAGGTGTTCATGTAGTACGTCTTTGTCGCCATGGAGATACCGCCGGTATAGACCGTCGTCTCGAATTCGCCGTTTTCCATCTTCGCCTCGCCGTCAATCATCGCGACACCGGCGAGCGTGTGAAACATCCTGGAGACGTTATCCGCCTCCCCAGACTTCTGCGGGTAGTGGCTGTTCAGGTAGGCAGCCCGCACGAAGCGGTCGGGCGAATAGCTTGAGCCGGGTAACCCCACGAGCTGGCCGCCGCTCCCGTAAGGCGCGAGCTTTTGCTTATCCCATTGCACGTCCGCGACGTATTCGGGGCTCAGGTTCATGTAGCTGCGCAGATGCTCCACGTGCCAGTCAAAGGTGGGCTGGTTGGTGAGCACGTCAACGTTATCGTGATGGATGTGCATGCCATCGGCCATGTACTCGACCACGATGGAACGGTCCTTGTCGCCGATGAGGTAGTGGAGAAGCGCGACCGGGAACTGGTCATTCACGGGCTTGGCAACGATGGCAACGTCCTCGAGCGCCTCTTCCACCTCGTCCACCGTGGCGAAGTTGCTGGCCACCCACAGGGGAAACTCGTATGCCGCAAGATTGGTCTTGCCATCGACAGCATCTGCCTCGAACTGGGCGTAGCCGGGGAAGTTGAGCCCGGCGATGGCAAGCCCTTTCTCGTTGGCGCAATCGAAGTAGAGCGGAACGCCCCCGATTACGATGCATGGGCCGATAACCGCATAGTTCTGCCGGGACTCGACCCCGAAGGCGTAGTGGCGCTCGTAGCCGCGGGGAGTCACGGTGACCTTCTGACCGTAGCCGCAATTCCAATCGAGGTTGCGGGCAAAGTACATGTTGCCCTCGTCGTCGGTGAACCTGATTCCCGAGCACATGACGAGCTCCTTCCCGCGCGAATTGCGCTTCCTCGTTCTCATAGAAATAGTATATAACGAAAATCACCGTTCACTGTTGATTATCTACCGTTCACTCGTATTTTTTGCCATTTTTCACCATGAAATCTGGACATTTCGATATTTCCAGCTCTGATTTGTGCTACCGTACGGCGCAACCCGAAAGGACGAATGTGAACTACGTACACGCACATAGCATCTTTGCTAACGCACAGGCGTTTGCCGGTGCTTGGTGGTGGCGTAGTCGAATATCGTAATCGGGTTATCGGACTTCACGCTTCTCATCACATACCTTGAAGGCCCTCGGTAATCCGGGGGCCTTTTTTATTTCCCAAACCATGAGATGCGTGAGAACGACTAGCAAGGCAGGAACGTGGACGAAAAGTCCGAAGGAAAGAGAGGAAACGACCATGGCAGACGCAAACAAGAATCAGAACGAGGAAATCCCCTACAGGCTCTACCTGCGCGAGGACCAGATTCCGACGCAATGGTACAACCTGCGCGCGGACATGCCCGAGCCGCCCGAGCCCATGCGCCTGCCCAACGGAAAGATCGCCGAGCATGACGACATTGCCCCGGTGTTCTGCGACAAGCTCGTGGACCAGGAGCTCGATGACGAGACCGCGTACTTCGACATCCCCGAGGGCGTGCAGGAGATGTACAAGGTGTACCGTCCCTCCCCGCTGTGCCGCGCATACAACCTCGAGCGCTATTTGAACACGCCGGCGAAGATCTACTACAAGTTCGAGGGCAACAACACCTCCGGCTCGCACAAGCTCAACTCGGCGCTCGCCCAGGCCTACTACGCCCAGGAGCAGGGTCTCGACAAGATCACGACCGAGACGGGCGCCGGCCAGTGGGGCACCGCGCTTTCCGAGGCGGCCGATCACTACGGTGTCGACCTGGACGTCTTCATGGTGAAGTGCTCCTACGAGCAAAAGCCCTTCCGCCGCTCGATCATGCAGACCTTCAACGCGACCGTCACGCCGTCGCCTTCCGACACGACCGAGATCGGCAAGAAGATGCTCGCCGACCATCCCGACTCCACCGGCTCGCTTGGCACGGCAATCTCCGAAGCGGTCGAGCGCGCCCTCAACGTTCCCGAGAACAAGGGCCGCTATCAGCTCGGCAGCGTGCTCAACCAGGTAGTGCTGCACCAGTCCATCATCGGCCTGGAGAGCTACGAGGCCATGAAGGAGCTCGGCGAGTACCCCGACATCGTCATCGGCTGCGCCGGCGGCGGCTCCAACCTCGGTGGCCTCATCGCACCGTTCATGCGCGACAAGCTGCGCGGCGACAAGCCCGATACGCGCTTCATCGCCGTCGAGCCCGCAAGCTGTCCGTCGCTCACGCGCGGTAAGTACGCATACGACTTCGCCGACACGGGCCAGACCTGCCCGCTCGTCAAGATGTACACGCTGGGCAGCGGCTTTCTGCCCTCCCCCGACCATGCCGGCGGCCTGCGCTACCACGGTATGAGCCCCATCATCTCCAAGCTCAAGCACGATGGCTACATGGAGGCCGTGGCCGTGAAGCAGACTGACGTCTTCAAGGCGGCCGAGGACTTTGCCCGCCTCGAGACCATTCTGCCGGCACCGGAAAGCGCTCATGCAATCTTCCAGGCCATGGAGGAGGCGCGCAAGTGCGCCGAGACTGGCGAGGAGAAGACGATCCTCTTCGGCCTCACGGGCACGGGCTACTTCGACATGTACGCCTACGAGGCTTACAACCGCGGTGAGATGACCGACCACATCCCCACCGACGAGGAACTCGAGGTCGGCTTCGCGACCATCCCCCATATCGAGGGCATTCAGTAGCGGGGGCTTCGCTTCGTCGCGGGATCCTGTCCCAAAATGTGCTCTGGTGTTCGTCGCAGCGACCACCAGAGCACGGCTCTTGGCATCGCCTCCGAATGCTGCCAGCTTTTGTGGTCTGGTGACCAATCATACGGTCACAGAAGCACAGCTTTTGGCGAAAATGCCCGAAAATGTGACGTGGTGACCGGAAGCGCAGTCACGAGCACGCATTCCTTGGCAGCGATCGTCTCGCTTGCCCTCATATACCAACGAACCCCGCAAGCCATGCTCACTTGTCAGACTCTCGCACCCGACCAGACACTTTAAAGTTTTATAGTTGTTTATAGTCCCCGGGCATTTTTACTGTCGTTTACTGTTTCCGAATTCTTTTACTGTCGTTTACTGTCTGAATCACATTGCACTTCAACAGGTGCGCAACCTTCGAGATAGAACCATGGTCAGTCAGTCAGCCATGTTAAACTCGCCCCATGAAGATGCTGAATCAACATAGCATTGCTTCCGCAGCATGCGAGGTTTTACCCCAATACGATGTCAAGGAGGCATACCTCTTCGGTTCCTACGCTCGCAATGAGGCCGACGAGGATTCAGACATCGACATTTGCATCGAATGCGGCGAGTCCTTCACGCTTTTCTCTCTTGGTAGTCTTGGGTCCGCTCTCGAGAAAACTCTTGGACGACCCGTCGACGTAATATGCGGTTCCGACTCGCTCTACCCACGCGCCCGGCAACGTTATCTCAAAGACAGAAGGCTCCTCTATACGAGATTCTGATACGAGGCGTCCCACAATCTTCTGGCAACAGTGAAAGAAGGTATTCTGGAGGTGCAGAGACTCAGCAAAAAGTTACCTAGGAAAAGTAATGGTGTCCATGTTGCAAAAGGGTTTAATGGATAGCAATCATTATCTATTTATTGATAAATATTACTGTCTTTTACTATTTTGCCAAAAATCTCGTCCAGCTAATCGTCTCTTTTCTCTTTGCATGTTCAAACAAGATGAAAGAGTCTTATCCGGCGCTATATCCGACATGCTATTTCGCATGCAGACAACATATGGCATTGAGCTTGGTAGAACCGACCAGTAAATTAGAGAGGCACACCCTGGAGCAGTGCTGCTTACCTAGAATCATCATCATCATCAAATGACGAACACCATGCCCTCGGCCCATCGGCCGCCTCGCAAATAGAGCATTTGGAAGCACCTGTATCCAATCAAGATGATGATTTGTTATTCTCAAATACTTTACGATATCGTTTATTGTTTGTACCAAAAGTAATCAGAAATCGAGCATGTGAGCAATTCCCATACTCCAAAAAATAAACGTTTCAAGGAATATAATAACGAAAGCAAAAACAGGACATTAAGCTTAGCCATAGTCATCCAATAATTGAATAGGAGCACAAGCAATGGAAAAAACCTGCGACTACTGCGGAAAACAATTTGATGAGGACTATGCTCGCGATGAATTTGAAATGACGTGTCCAAAAAACTATGACTATTTAACAAAGAGCCTATGTGCTGAATGTGCTATTAGCGCAATAGATGACGAGGATAACGGGATTTATCTTGAGCTCTGTGAAAAATGTGGCACTCGATTTGATCCATTTGTGGATGAACATGAATTATGCAATCGAACGGGCGATGATGGGGCAACAATAGATATGTTTGATAAATACCTGTGCCTTAATTGTTCGCTAGATGAATATGCTGATAAGTGTTATGTTCCCAATGATGAAGAATATGATGATGATGACGACGACGATGGTGAAAGCCTCAGTGCATATGATGCCGCGTTAATTTGGGCCTCTAATGGTAAAGACGAGGATTATACTTTTGGATATTCAGAAGACGAGCTTGAGGCTGCATTATAGACCACTGTGCAACTTCACTTAGGGCCGCTATGACGATTTTCCAAGGTAAGACGCTATTCGTCAACCAAATGCTCTTTGAGAAACGATTGGATTACCCCTGATCCATCAAGATCCCATTGCCAGATCCCATGTTGCATAGATTGCCGCGTAGCCTCTGTCCAGAACTGACGAAAAGCGTTAGCAACATCTTCATCTGAACATCCAGGTAATAATTCACGTCGAACCTTACTGTCACCTGATAGAAGCGCTCGTGCCACAGGCGCGACCCTCTCGTCTTTAAACAAAGCACAGGAAGGGTAGGCGCCGCCGTGTCCTTCACCCACAGCATTAACACATATGCAAAATAGCATGTCGAAAGCACAGAGCGAATCGAGCACGACGTCGTTCAATTGGTCACCATTCGATTTGTCATAATGCATCGCCAATACATCCGGCTTAAAGGATTCATGCTCGGCAACCAGTTTATTCGCATGCGAAATCAACATTCCCTGTTCCTCGTCATCAAAAACATTACTCCTCGAAGCACTGACCTGGCATTCTCTTATCCATGATGCATAAATATACCCAGTCTTCAGGCCACCTTGCTTATTCACTAAGGGCAGTATCCATTTCCAGCGCTTTGATCTAACCGCGGAGGCGCCAATTACATACACGGCTGTCGCCACTTCGAGCCTTTTGTACGGATCACCATCGCCCCAAGGTTCAATCCCATAATAGAAATCATAAAGCACATCAATTACTTGCTCGAAAATCCGCCAATCATCATACAGGGCAGCAAAAGAACCCACAGCAGTCAGCTCACTCATCGCTTCATCGCCAGAATTCAATGTGTTTTTGAGCTTCGTTATAAAAACTGAAATCTTTCTCGTGTCATTTGCCTCGAAACACCTATCCAAAGCTTCAACTAAGGCATCATCTTCCATCCCGAGGAACAGTGGAGGCGTTTTTCCATGCTCTGTCAGAGCGTCACTGATTCTTGAAATCAAAGTATTAATATGCGATCTCTCGTCTTCACGGATACGGCGCTCATACTGCTGAAGAATTTTGTCCCATTGTGAATGCTTAACGACATCGTTTCCGGATCCATCTCGCACAAATATGTCCCCGCGTCTGAAAGCAAGCTTATTGCCAGCGCCTTGCCCATCTTTGCTAAATGGTATCGGCAGTCCATCAGGAAGGCTCATGACACAAATTAGACAATACTCATGTCCATCCACGCAATGATGCTGGGAAGTGATCTCCGGCAAAGCATCCACATACCTCCGGACTTTGTCGGTCAGCTTCCGACCATCAAACTGACTCCAATCCAAATCAAGGCATATATCTGAGGGACTTCCATCGTCACATGCTCCAACAATTATGTATCCACCTGGATAATTGTTGTGCATGGAGATTGCATCCTTCACAAAAGAAAGCTCGTCTTTCCTGGAGGTTAAATCCAGCGTTTCTTTGAAGTCCAATTCGGCGCATTCTCCACCGTGAGCCAGCAACTCCAATAATTTTTCTTCGCCAATTCGTCCATCAACGACTATCAACACATCTTCCTATTCTTCTCTTAATATAAAGTTCTTTCCAGATTATGTCTTAATCTTCCTTAGTTGCTTCTGCGTATAACTTGAAGAGATGTGCGACGATCTTCTCCTCGTCGCCATCGAAATCTACGCCATAGGCTTCTTCCACCGCTTTATCTAAAGCCTTATGCGTTGCGAGTAAATCGGGCGGCATCTTGTCTGGGTCATAGAGATCCGCAAGGGATTTGTCAGGATAGGAATCCCTGATATCGAGAATTGATTGAGCCAGCTGCTCGATTTTCTGCTTTTGCTCAACAGTCGGATCTGGCCAGACGAAAGTGTTGTAAACAAGACCCGGAGTATAACGATAATCGCTCTTCAATCGGCCTGCCACAGTGCGCATCCACGCGTTGTGGAATTGACTTGCAAGTATGCCAAAGTCGTATAAAGTCGTATGCTCTGCCGTTGCGACCAAGTCAGAAGCAATTGTCTCCGGGGCCATGAAGCCTATCGGAACATAGCGTCTTCTTTCAGATGACACTTTAGGAATGATGAGATATGGATCATCTTGAACGTTGTCGCAAAAGAATCGCATGGGCGTTTCAGCGGATTTTTGAGTCGGAACAGGCGGTTTCTTTGATGCTATCTTGCCTTTCGAGTTCGGCCCCTCCCCTAATCTGACCTTACGAACAGCTTCAACTCGTTCCATGATGAGTGGGATATCCTCGATTTCATGCAAGTCGACATCCCCCAAATACAGACACCAACGCTCCTTTGCGTTTATGAATTCCTCAGAGCCGACCCACGGACGGAAAAACTTGCCAGCTCTAGGCTCCTTCTGTAAAAAGGCATCCTTTTCTGCCGGCGTGAAAAGATACCAACCTCCATCCGTTGGCTTTGAGCCGTTTTTCATCCTCGGTATGTCCTGGGTGACAGGTTTTGCCGTCGACTGAACGGCAATGAATCTTCCATTTGTGAGGTAGGGAGAAATCGATTTTGCCTCATTCGAAGAGCTCGTATGCGGATCAAACAGCTTAGGGATTCCGCAGTCTAACGAGTTATTAGAAAACCCGATTATGACGACATGAACGTGCGCCTTATCACTTGCCTCGCTGTCCCAGACAAACGTCGTCCAGGCAAAATCAATTTTGATGTCAAACCGTTCGCGCAGCGTATGCCAAATCGGATAAACCTGTTCTCCTTGGGTAATGGAGTTTGTGGACACAAATGCACAGCGAACCGAAGTCTCTTTGATATATTCGCAGGCCTTGTAATACCAGCCCGCAACGTAATCAAGCGAGTTCGATAACTTAATCTTTCCATATAGGTCAACAATTTCCTGCTTCTGTACGGAGCTGCAATTTGAAGCGCCCAAAAACGGCGGATTGCCGATGATGTAACTGCATTCCGAAGCAGGGATCACGTCGTTCCAGTCCATACGCAGCGCATTGCCCTCGACTATGTTCGAGATATTCGAGAGCGGAAAGACGTCTATCCATTGCTCGACGGTGTCGCGCGTCTCCGCGATCATCTGACTCTCGGCAATCCACAAGGCGGCCTTTGCGACGCTCACGGCAAAGTCGTTTATCTCTATGCCGTAGAACTGGTCAATGGATACCTTGATGGGGTTGAGCTCGCCCTCGAAGGAGAGCGACGTCTGGTTATCGCCCTGGATATTGGCGAGAACGCGGTTCTCCAAATGCCGAAGCTGAATATAGCTTTCGGTGAGGAAGTTGCCCGACCCGCACGCGGGGTCGAATATCTTGAGGCTCGCGAGCTTGTTCTGGAACGCCCTGAGCAGGAAAATGCGCTTCTGCTCGACCCTCTCGCCCTCGATCTTCGCGAGCTCGGCCTTCAAGTCATCGAGAAAGAGCGGGTCGATCACCTTGTGGATGTTCTCGATGCTGGTGTAGTGCATGCCGCCAGCACGTCGCGTCTCCGGATTCAAGGTGCTCTCGAACGCCGCACCGAAGATGGTGGGACTGATGCCGGACCAATCGAACTCCTGGGAAGCCTCCCTAAGAAGCGCTTCCTTGATCTCCTCGGTGAACTGCGGAATGACGATGTCCTCGCGCTTGAACAGGTTACCGTTGATATAGGGAAAGGCGGCCAGCTTGTCGTTTAGATACGGATCCCTCTCCTCTATCGGCGTATCGAGCACCTTGAAGAGTTGGAATAGGGCATCCCTGAAGTTCTCCGGAGCGATGTCGCGCATGTACTTGAGAAACGCCTGATGCTCTTGCAAAAGCCCCGCATCCTCCGCATAGAGAAGGAACACGAAGCGGACGATGAGGATGTTCAGGCTTCGCTGCTCATGCGCATCGGTGTCGATGTTCTTGTACTGCGCCATCAAGCTGTTGTAGAGACGTCCGACGATCTCTCCGGCCTCGACGGACAGCTCCTTCTCCTTGACCAAGCGCGATTGCGATTTGTCGAAGAAGAAATCGAAGAGATAGCTTTGCTCGGGCAAATCCTCGAGCTTGACCGAGACGTACTCGCGCTCGGGATTCTCCATATCCAGATCATGGATGCGAAACTCGTCGAAATCCGTGACGATGATCCAACGCGGCTTGATGGAAGACGGGAGCTCGTTGGCATACCATTTTGCCTGCTCATAGGGCGTTTCGAACCCATATGCTCCGTTGTTTCGCCGCTCGTCCAAGATTCCCGGCTTGCGGGATTTCGCCTCAAGGAGAATGCCCATGTCCTCGTAAAAGGCATCGATCTTGCGGCCCTTCACGCGTCTCTCGAAATCAAGGACCTTCGTGGGATCCTTGATGCCAAGCACGTCTTGCAGCAGCTCGATCAGGAAGCTGCGTGCCTCGCGATCCTCGTTGCCCTCGGCCTGTTGCCAGCGCTCCACGAACTTCTTTGCCGCTTGCTTTTGATTTGCGTCCATGTGTCACGTCAATCTAACCTGAAGTCCAAACATGCCTTCACATTATAGATGGTGCAAGCGACAGACTTTCCCGCGACGCTCGTGCCTCAGAGTTTTCCACAATGCAAAAACTGAGACGAATGACCTGTCCATTTGTCTCACGACACACATTATCTAAGTCTCGTTTTGCAAATCGTTTATGTCTCGAAACCCACCCGTTACCAGGGGATACTCCACTTAATTGGAGTTGTAGACACCCCTTGAAGGAAAGGTGAGGATACTCTGGTTCGTGCCTCATGAAAGCCATCGCCAGACGCAAGGCTCGTATACTTCCGTTTGGATATACGCAAACGACATAAGACCAGCCTGGAGATACATGGGCAAGAACCTCGGCACGCACGATATGACAAGCACGAAGACCAAGGCCACGTCAACCAAACGACAATCGCTCGTCGTCAGGGCGCGTGGTCTTGCCTCGTCATATCTGCGATTGCAGGGCACGGCCATCGCCCACGAGGACACGCTCGTCATGTCGCCGGTCAAGCTACCCGGTGCCAATCACGCCCGCAAGCTCGACGAGAAGGCATCGTCACTGTGGCGCAAGACCAAGCGTTTCTTCTCGCAGCTCGCGCTCACGAAGGAAGACGAAACCGCCTATTTCGAGCCCCGCACTTGGGCCTTCTGGCGTGGCATCATCATGTACTTCTTCCTCTTCAGCGTTGTCGGGCACTGGATGGAGATTCCCTACTGCCTTTCGATGGATGCGCTCTTCGGCATCGTCGATACCGATTACGCCATCTTCCTCGACGAGCTCTACGTCCCCTATTGGGTCTACGGCGCCGGTGCCGCGGCGATAACCATACTGCTGCTCCCTCTCAAGATACGGCTCGTGGGCAAGCGAAAGACCATGTGGGGTGCGGCACTCGAGTTCTTCGTGCTGGCAGTCGTGCTATGCGCCGCGCTCGAATGCATCATGGGTTGGATCGTCAACCAGCCTGACGCCCTGGGCGAGTATCCCTACTGGGACAACTCGCAGCTGCCTTTCAACATCTTCCAGCAGGCCTGGCTCGTCAATGACATTTTCCTGGGCCTCGTTACGCTCGGTTACGTCTGGTTCGTCTTCCCCTTCTGCCAGAAGTTCTGCAAGCTCATCGGCGACAAGGCAGCTAACGGGCTGTTCTGGGCTGTCATCGCGATTTTCGTGATAATCTGCGTCCTCACTTACGCCCTCTAAACCGCAAAACAGGTATCATGCGCCTATATGATTAGTGCGCGAATGCGTTCGCGCCGACATGAGGCGCGTCATGGCGTCCCGAAGGAGAATGACTATGGAAATCGATCGCAAGGCATTCCGCTCCCTGACCAGCGGACTCTACATCATCTCGTCTATCGACGCCGATGGCAGACTGTGCGGATGCGTGGTCAACACGCTTCTGCAGGTTGCATCCGATCCCGCCCAGCTGCTCGTCTCCATCAACAAGCAGAACGCGACGGCAGAAGCCGTGTCCACTAGCAAGCGTTTCTGCGCGAGCGTCCTCTCGCAAGACACGACCATGGACCTCATCGGCACGTTCGGTTTCAAATCCAGCAAGGACATCGACAAGTTCTCCGAGTTCGACCACAGTGTATGCGAATCGGGCCTCCCCCGTCTCACGCACGACACGCTTGCCACGTTCGAGGTGCGCGTCGATTCCACGGTTGACGTGGGAACCCACCTCGTCTTCATCGGCACCGTCGAGGATGCCGAGGTCGTGGGCGAGGGAACGCCCATCACCTACGATTACTACCATCGCGTGCTGCGCGGCAAGACGCCCAAGAAGGCGGCCTCGTACAACGACGGCGACGACCCGGCGAAGGACGAGATCGTCGAGATCGAGGAGACGGCATCCTCGGAGCAGAAGGTCGCATGGCGCTGCAGGATGTGCGGCTACACCGTCGAGGGCTATCCGGATGGCCTTCCCGAGGACTGGCGCTGCCCGATGTGCGGCGTGGGACGCGACTACTTTGAGAAGGTGCTCATCTAGCCGTCTATTCCAAACGCGAATAAGGGATTCATCCGTACCGGCATGTGTCATCGCTATATAATGTGCCAGTTGCACACTTCGCGAAAGGACGATCATGGGTTTTCTAGAAGGTAAGACTGCCATCATCACGGGCGGCGGTTTCGCCGCGCTCAAGAACGGCGAGCCCGGCTCCATCGGCTACGGCATCGCCACGGCGTACGCCAAGGAGGGCGCGAACCTCGTCATCACCGGCCGCAACGTGAAGAAGCTCGAGGACGCCAAGGAGAGGCTCGAGGCCGCCTACGGCATCCAGGTGCTCCCCGTCGCCGCCGACGTCTCCGCCGGCACCGACAACAAGGCTACCGTGCAGGCCGTCGTCGACGCCGCCATCGAGAAGTTCGGCCGCATCGACGTGCTCGTCAACAACGCGCAGGCATCCGCCTCCGGCGTCACGCTCGCCGACCACACGACCGATCAGTTCGACCTGGCGATCTACTCGGGTCTGTACGCGACCTTCTACTACATGCAGACATGCTACCCGTACCTCAAGGAGACGAAGGGCTCCGTCATCAACTTCGCCTCCGGCGCCGGCCTCTTCGGCAACTACGGCCAGTGCGCCTACGCCGCTGCCAAGGAGGGCATCCGCGGCATGAGTCGCGTGGCCGCCACCGAGTGGGGTCCCGACGGCATTAACGTCAACGTGGTCTGCCCGCTTGCCTGGACAGCGGCGCTCGAGAACTTCCAGGAGCAATACCCCGAGGCGTTCGAGGCCAACGTACACATGCCGCCGATGGGCCACTACGGCGACGTCGAGAAGGAGATTGGCCGCGTCGTCGTCCAGCTCGCCAACCCGGACTTCAAGTTCATGAGCGGCGAGACGCTCACGCTCGAAGGAGGCATGGGCCAGCGCCCGTAGGTTTCCTCGCATCGTGCGTCATCGCGTCCGGTTCGGCATCACGTCGAGCCGGGCGTTTTTTTCGAATGGGATGCGTTGCGTGTGAGACACATTGGAGAGGTACGTCTGTCTCATTTTGGCTGCCAAAATGAGACAGACGTACCTGTCCAATGTGTCTCACACGTCATCCTTCTTGTCCTAGAATACAGATGCACGCTTTCATCGCATGAGGAGACGCATGAAGAAAAAGGACCTCATAACCCTGCTCGCGGGTGTGGCCGTCATCGTCTTTCTCGCGGCCTTCTTCATGCGCGGTGACCAACTGCAGCATCTCATACAGACCATCGAGCGCGGAACCCCCGTCTTCCTGCTCGCCGGTCTCGTCTTCCAGCTTGGCAAGTACTTCACGCAGGGACTCTCGTTCACCTGGTGCTTCAAGGCGGCGGGTACGTCCATGCCCATCGGCGAGAACGTCATCCTCGTCTTCCAGACCTTCTTCATGGACACGATCATTCCCTCGTTCAACATCTCGGGAACCTCAGTGGTCATCGAGGCGGCCACCAAGCGAGGCATCGAATCGGGACGCGCCACGGGTGCCGCCCTGCTGCGTCAGGTCTCGATCAGCGCCGCTTTCGTCATCATCATGATCGTGGGATTTGCCATCCTGCTCGTCATGGGAAAGCTCGAGACGGGTTGGCTCGTTCTCGGCATCGGCGCCGTCGTGGCCGTAGGCGCAATCGTCGCCGCCATGACGCTCGCCGCGCTGCATCCACAGTTCCTGCTCAAGATCATCGCACCCGTCGAGCACGTCATCGACAAGATGCTCGCACGGCTACACCGCCACGATATCGACGCCTCAGTCAAGAAGCTCGTGAATACCTACTCGTCATCGGCCAAGGGCATGGTGCACAACATCTCGAGCATCGTTATCGAGCTTGTCTGGGCCGTGCTCGCCAACATCTGCGAGATCATCTGCTTCGCCTTCGTGGGACTCGCTTTCGGCGTGAACGATTTCACGGCCGTCATCTGCATCTACGTCGTCGTCACGCTCGCGGCAATGGCCTCTCCCATTCCCCAGGGCGTGGGTGTCGTCGAGGCAGCCGCACTCGTCGCGTTCACGATCTTCGGCATAGAGCAGGCAACTGGACTAGCCGTCATCATGGTCTACCGCGTCATCTGCTTCTGGCTTCCCTTCGTCCTGGGAGCCATCCTCATGCGAAAATGAGACAGGCGCCGAACCGGACGTGACAGGGGAACGGGGCGGGTTCAGACGATCATTGCGCCTTCCCGCCTGTCTTATCTCGAGCCACGTGGCTCGAGCCACGCCAGCCAGGCTTCGGCATCCTCTTGCGTCGCATCGATAAGCGCGTAGGTGGTACCGCCAACACCGGCTGCCGTTCGCACCTTGATGGTCGCGGTATGCGCCATGCGCTGCAGCGGATTGGTCTTGGTGTAGCCATACTGGATCTTCTGACGCGGAAAGGTCACGGTCGACGTCGAGAAGCCGCCGTTGGTAACCTGCATAAAGCGGTGATTGAAGGCGAAGCTCGACGACCGTGCCCATAGAACGGCGCCGATGGCGCTCACGATCGTGATGACGACGGCGAGCACGTAGCAGATCATGCAAATCGAATTGCACAGCCCGTATACATCCATGGTTACGTATCCGCCGGGAACGTGCATGCGCACAATCCCGTCATCGAGCCAGAGTCCCATGGTGAGCTGGAAGACGGCCACGATGACGGCGAGCCAAAAGCCGGCGCCCTGCACGACGCAACGTCGCGTGAGGGCGCGGCGCAGCGCGACGGGAGCGACCTTGCGCCGGTCGGTCGGGACGTCCTCGAATTCGGGGACGAGCCCGGCGAGAATCTGCGGGACCTTGGCGAGCTTCACAAAGGGATGGATGACGATGCCGCGCTTGGCCCGGGCGTTCTTGCCATCATCGCCCTCGACATTCGCATCGACTTTGGCAAGCGACACCTCGCAATAGCCAAAGAGCCTGCGAATGAACGACTGGGTGATCACGACGGCCTGGACGCGCTCGATATCGACGCCCTGAAAGGTGTGTTGCAACAGACCGTACTCGACCTCGATGCGACTCTCGCGGCGACGCGCCCTGAACCCACCGTAGCCAATGCACGAACCGATGACCGAAAGAATCCAGACGACGAGGATGATGCCGATGACGGTGGCGGCAAGCGCGAACATGCCCGACTGGATGACGTGCATGCCCGTATCCCGCACCATCGTCGAAAACACATCGACCTCATCAGCGGGCAAGATGTCGAGAGCCGAGCCGATGAGCTCGACGATGCCGATGACGATGCCCATGAGCAGAACAGCGAAGCTCGTGTTGTTGGAAAGCCCTGCCAGGACGAGCTCCTTGTTGGAAAGACCGTACTCGTAACTCACGCGCCCGCCATCATAGGCCTCGCCGGCAAACACGCCGCCCAGCTCGTCCCATGCTTCCTGGCCTACGTCGAGTATGTTGCGTCCCTCGCGTTCGTCTTGCGGTGGCACGGGGGCTTGCGGCTTCTGGGGACACGTCGCTTGCGCCTGGGGACGGACGGATTCCTGATAGCTCACTCCGCGAATCGAGGCATCCTTGCGGGCAAAGAGCTCGCTTCTGAGCCATTCTGCATCGTGTTTGGTGACGTAGGGAACGACGATGGCCTTGTTGTTGGCGCCGCCGGCCGTGTCGATGTAGAGTGTGCGCACGCCGGCGATACGCTGCAGAAGCGACGCCTTCTGGTCGACCGACTGCACCTTGTTGTACGGCACGTGCACGCGTTTCTTGGTGATGATGCCGCTGTAGAGATTGAACTCGTCGGGACCTAGGACGTAGTACAGGCGCTTGTAGGCCAACCAGTGAACGAGGAAGACCAGGCCGGTGAAGACGACAAGCGCGGCGAACGAGATACCCGCCGTCACCGCGATCACGAAACCGACTTCGGCTCCCCCACCATGCATCCCTTCGGAAATAGCACCGATGATGCTCGAGAACATCGAGATGACCACGGCGACGAACACGACGAGAACGACCCGCAACGTCCCAAGCCAGATATAGCTATGGTGCACCTGATGCCTGACGGGCTCCGAAGCCGTCATGGTGTCTTGGCTCTGCATATCCTGCTCGCTCATTACACGTCCTCGCGAGCCAGGCGCGCAAGCTCGGCGGCACGATCACGCAACGCCTCCGCGCTCTGGGTGTCCAAACCGGGAATCTCGTGCGACCCGGCTGCGGTGGAAACCGTGACCGAGGCGAGCTTGAAGGCCCGCAAGATGGGCCCTTGGCGCGTGTCGGTGTTCTGCACGCGAATGAACGGGATGATGTAGCGCTTGCGCCAGATGATGCCCTTGGCGATGTCGAGGTATTCGTCAGAGAGCTCGTAGCGCCAGCGAACGTAACGGATCGGCGGCAGAATCGCGAGGAAGATGACGAGCATGACGACAAGCGCGGCGATAAGCGCGATGCACACGGTAGCTACCCACCCTTCGCTGGGGTCAACCGCGGCGATGATCGCGAACGGGACGAAGCAGCAGAGAAACGCCAGAACGATCCAGATAGCGTCGTTTATACGCCAAACATTCTTGATTCTCGGATCCAGCTTCTGTTCTGGCAGCGCACGCATGATTTGCCCTTCACTCGACGACGGGATTGTTCATGAATCGAGAGTATAACAGGACGGGGAATGAGACAGGGGGCCAGACTGGTGACGCAGGACGGGGCGGATTCTAGCGGTCATTGCACGCATGGAAAGGATGTGGTGCAATGGCTAAA
>OLOX01000395.1_pt1 | contig 45706 bp, 48 predicted proteins | sample 1672091 | NCBI WGS metagenome assembly OLOX01 (sample SAMEA3136644, study PRJEB25190) | human gut metagenome | reverse complement strand
CGTCTATCCCTTTAAGCCCCACGGGGATTTCCGGAGCGTTGTGCGTCCGTGACTGATTGTCGAACACGTTGCGCATCACCTCGTTGCAAGCCTCCTCAGCCGTCACCATTTCCGTGGTGTTCGACACAAGGCAGTTGGCAATCTCCGAGTTGAGCCGCTGTAGGGTTGATTCTGAAGGCTCGAGCGGTTGCATAAGCTTCTGCTGTGCCTCCATAATCGCGGCAAGCGTGCGCCTCCTCACAAGCAAGTCGGTCAACAGTTCGTCCGTTCCGTAAGCGGAAGTCACGGGACGAGCACACTGCTCGTTGAATGCAAGGAATGCCGCCTTGTCCACCGTCATCAGCCGTGCCGTCACCGCCATCATATCGGCATCGCCTCCGTTGTTGCGGATGTACAGCATCGCCTCCCATATCGTGCGGTTTTCAGGAACGGTGAACACCTCGGGGTCAAGGACATCGGCAAGACGGTAGAACTCACCGCTGTTGGTGACGCAGGCACTAAGCAGATTGGCTTCCGCTTCCAGGTTGCACAGGCTGTTCATTCTCTGGTGGTTTATAGGATTCCTTGAAGTTCTTCATTCTCTCAAAAATCTCCTCCTCAAAGCGCGAAATGCCGATGAAGAAAGGCTTGCCGTTGCCGACATCCTGCATATAGTGTCGACCGAAGGCGGTGAAAACCTCATCGTCGTAGCCGAGAGCGTCTATGTGCGGAGCCATAAGGTCGTAGAGGAACTCGTTCCACGCCGGCGGCTGGGCAAGTTCTCCGTTGGCTCTACGGATGTTTAGGAGCGAATCAGCGTGCTTCTTCGCGTCTTGGATGGTCTTGTAGTCCTGTCCTCGCTCAATCCAGCCACGCTTGATGGTGTGAATCTGCACGGCAAGTCTGTCACGGGGTAGGTTATACTTGTAACACATAGCCTCCACCCACATATCCTCGCCCATCAAAACGTCCTCAATCTCCGACACAGGAATGATTTCCGTTGCCGTCGGCGATGTCGGTTTTTCTCTTTCTTTTGCTACGACGTAGTCGTAGTTTTCTTTCTCTTCAGGGGCTTTTTCTTCTTGGGTAGTAGGGGGTGTGGGGGAAGAAGGGGTTTCTTCTTTTTCGGAAAAACAATTCAAATCAATTGTTTTATTTGTTTTTATTTGTTTTTTTTGTTTTTCAATTGTTTCAGAATTGTTTTCGATTTGTTTTTTTGCCGCATTGCGGTTTCCTTTTGGAGCCCCACGCTTGCTGGGGATGTCCATCCCGTCCACAATCTGACTATATATGGCAGTCAGAAGGAAGTCCACCTCGAAGGACAAACCTTCCGGCATAGACTGTTCCTCCACGATTGTCCGAATCGCTGAATATGCTTCCGCCTGCTGCTCGGGTTTGAGCTTGGATATAGCGTTCATCCATTCTGTCTTGAATACAAAATCCATATTGCTTACTCCTTGTTGTCAATAGACACTGAATGGTCGTTCAGTTGTCTGTGGTAGGTCAATCGTTTCTCTTTGATAAGTCTGCGTAGAGCCGCAAGCGTCTCTTCACGTACAGCGTTGTATATGGCTGTGAACGGCACGAGCGCAGGAGGATTCAGTTTCTCCTGCATCTGTGCTATCATCTTCAATAGTGCGGAATCGTCAATCATAACTTGATTTTTATTGGGAGGTTCGCTGATGTCCACGCAAGAAGCATAGCGTCACGCTCCTCCTGGTTGCTCCGCTTGGCGGTATAGCCGGTGATGGCGCATATCTCCTCGTGGGTGATTTTGCGGTCTTTGCCTTTCCATATCTTGCGCAGAGGCGGTTGAAGCCGTACATCAAGGCTGAAGTGCCGCGCTATGTCGGCAATGTCGATGCCTATCTGATGGTTGCGCCCCACGTGGTAGCCTTTCTTCGCCGCCACCGCCTTGCTGTCGGAAGGCAGTGAATGGAAGTTGTGGGCAGTAGCCCACGAAGCCTCCACCACCACAGCGACCGTCAACGTGGGATATTCGTTGCGCACTCTGCGGAGGTTGTCCAACAGCGCGGGAAGCGTCATTGTGGTTGCCTCTACCCTTTTGGTTTTGGGACAGAGTGTTGCGACACCGCTTGCCTCCACGTCCGGGTCGATGCCGATGATAATGTCGTGGTCTGTCATAGATACTCCTTTCTTCTGTTGATTTCAATCTCAGCTTGTCTAATCATATACTCTTCCTCTGGAGTGGGGATGTACCAACCTTCGGTGGCCGCCCAGTTGCGGAAGCGTTCTATTGCCGTTGTCATATCCTCCGTTGACAAGTCTCTGCTTGATTTCAGTGTCCTCACGTTCTGTTTCAGCCGTGCGTCGTAGCGTCCGGTGACGAACAAATCTGCGTTGCAGTGAGCCTTGAAGTAATACCGCTTCACGTAGTCCATCGTGTTGCCCGTCTCCATTGCCACAATGCCGATACAGACGTGCAGGTAGCGGTTCTGTGGGTCGCTACGCTGCTTCCTCTCGGTCAGTTCAACAGAGGGCGAGTGCTTGTCAATCAACGACTGCAAGCGTGTCTTTGCACGCTCACAATCGTAGGGATTGGAAAGGTCGAACAACATAGTCCGTTAGAATGGAAGATCGTCAGATGATGCAGACGGAGCCGCCTCAATCTGTTCCGTGGTCGGTTGGCTTGGCATAGGCTCCAGTTCGGAGAAGTCGCCTATGTAATAATTCTCGCCTTCCACTTTTTGGTCTTTCGGTACGCTTACTTTCATTGAATGTGTGTAGGTGCGCTCTCCGAAGGTGGAGGGCGTCTTGCGTTCCCATAGACCGACATTGAGGAATACGTGTTCCGTGCCGTCTTTACAAATAACTTTTTTGAAAAATCTCTTTGGGATTTTGGTTAAGTCGATTGATCCGGTGTAGTTGCTCATAATGCTGTGATTCTTATTGATGATTTGACTTTGGTGGTTTTTGTGTATTCCTTGTAAGAGTTAGGATGTTCCTCCTTGAATCTCTTGGAGTCGAATGTTTCTTTGGTGGTGGGGTCGATGTAGGTAAGCCGCATATTGTCGGTTTCCCACTTCTTCACACCAGCCTTCTCCATCTCGCCCTTCATCCGCTCGGAGAACGTCTTCACCTGCTCCTCTATCTCTTTCTTCTTTGCGAGCAGGTCAAGGATCTGCATCTCCATCGCCTTGTAGCGGTCGGGCAGAGTGTTGACGCTCGGGAGTGGGTTGACGAATTGCCGTCCTTCCACCTCGGCAGCGAGGAGAGAGTCGATAACCGCATCGTCAATGCGGTTAATGTCGGTAATCTCAGCTTCTTCCCCGCGGAGCCAGATAGCAAGCAGACCGACAACCTTACAGCCGGGGTTCTGCCTCTCGAAAAATGAGGAGTAAATGGACAGTTGCCAACGCACCTTGTCCACATTGCGGACGCGGCACGTCTTGATGTCGCCGAGGATATATTCCGTGTCGCTCACCTTGTACACCTTGTCGATGGACGAAGCGAAATGCTCATTGTCGCTGACAAGGTATTCGCTTTCTATCGGAATCAATTCACGCTCCTTGATGAGCCGTTGGTAGTTGACCACCTCCGGGGTGTCGTTGGTTGTGCCGAAGTCGTCACAGAACTCCACCTGTGCGTGGATGTTGCTTCCACGTTCGGCGGCGGCGTCAAGGATAGCTTTCGGTACATCTGCATATTCATCGGGGAATAGTTGCTTGGACAGCATACCTGTGATGCCCTGCAACGCCCTCCCGTCGGGCGCTGTATAGGTATGCCCGACGGGGTCAAATATTATATCTGAATATCTCAACATATTAGCCTTGTTTTAGTTGCTTTTTTCTTGTTGTGCACTCGTTGAGGAAGTCAGTATCTTTGCCATATCTCGTCTCATACTTCTTGTAGATAGCGTTGAGAGCGGCTAAGTCAGGAGCTTTCCTCGCCTCCGCTATCGCCTTCGCCTTGCCTTTGTCGAAGTTCTTGCCGTTGGCGGCATCCTTGCCGTTGTTCAGAGCGTCTGCGTCTTTGGTGTCGTCGATTGCAAACAAGCCGTTGAGCGCGTATTTTCGCGCATAGGATGAAGCAGAACCTGTCACTTGGCTTCCGTCCATTTTCGCTCGTTCTTCTGGCTCCCGAGCGAATGCCTGGTTGGGCAGCGATCGTTCTCCGTCAGTCAGTGTTGCGGTCGCCTTGACATAGTATCTGTCTCCAAGCATCACAATATCATCGGTGATGGTTAGACACAGCCCCTCGGCTTTGAGGAGAGGCTTAACCGCCTCGAGGATGTCCTCGCAACTGCGGTAATTGAAGCCGCCGAAGTCGTTCCGTTGATTCTTCGGTGCTTTGAGCTGGGACTGCACCGCAATCACACGCTCGATAAATGTCTTGTCTGCCATATCTATATAAGTTTTTTATTTGTCAGTATACAAAGCACTTTCGTGGAGGCGAGGAACGATGCCAACGCCCCAGCCTTGATGAGAGCGAACGGCAATAGTGCCGCACTCTCGTCCTCGTTGCAGAGGAGGACGATGCTGACTCCCATCCACACGGTCATCAGCAGGTAGATGATTAGTTTCTTCATATATTTAGTTTTTTTATTAGTCTGATAAAAAGGAGACTATCCTCACAGACCGCCTCCCTGAAAAAAAACATTGTCAATAATGAATCGAAAGTAGTAGTCGGCTCGGAGGAATCTAACCTCGCCCCGGTCGTAGAGAATTGGATAAGAAGTTGTTAATAATTACCGACCGAAGCCTGCCTGTGCGAGCCGTGATACCTCCCATATCCTCGCGGACGGGGAGGCGATGAAATGCTATCATTAAAAAAAGAAGTTAGTGGCAGAGGGGGGAATCGAACCCCCTGCGAAAAACAAATATCAACTAAACTCAATTACTTAACTCAATCATAAATCTACTAAATGGGAAATGCGGAACCACCGCGCTCTGCCTTGTCCTCCTGCGCCCGTCACGGGTTTGGAGGGAAAATTATGAGTAAAAGTTGCTTTAATAAAGGGAATAGGAGCGGTGGGAGGACTCGAACCTCCCCTCGGCACCTTGCCACCGCTCGGAATATATAGAGTGAGCAGTCAATTGCTCTGTAAGGAGTGCTGCTCGTTGGTTGGTTGTAAACACTGCGGCGTCATAGGCTCACCGCGTAGCCCCAGCACCTGTTGCATAGTCGGTGCTGACCACATCCGCAACGCCAACTCACACACTCGGCTGGAATGCTTATTGTGTGCGACTCGTTGCGGTCGTTATGCTTGTAGTCAATACGTCAATGTACTCTTTGTAGGCAGGATGGGACTCGAACCCATCCGTATACCATACTGCCTTATTCGTAGATGAATGCGTCGGAGCATTCGTGCCCGACCAAATCACAGAACTCCTGTGCTTCACGGAGTAGATGCACGTGTCTGGGGCTGTCCAATCTCAGCGAGATAGCCCACTCGCCGGAGATGTAGCGGTTGCAGTCGACATTTAGAGTGTAAAGCTTGCCGTCCTCACCGCGGACTTCGGTTGATACTTCGGTGTAATTGTCCTGTTCTCTGGCTATCGCCTCTCTGCACTCGCGGACTGCCTTCATTAATGACTCCCGCTTAATACCTATCGGCTTGCGTTCTTCCAGAGTCTTGATGTTCTCCTCGTACTCGTCCGCCCATTCGACAAGGAGTTTTGCGGCAGCCTCGTCTGCTTCTCTCACTTTCGGTGCGCTCTCTCTGAGAGCCGCTTCAGCGGCTTTGTAGGCTTCGAGCCGCTTCGCCCATATAGCAGGGCGGTATATTTCTCTTACATCTTCTTCCATATCTATGACCATTCGTATGTGTTTGTATATCCGTTGATGGCTTCGTCCAAGTCGCCTTCATTCTCTATCTCCACGTCGCCCAGTTCACCATCGCAGGCGGTGATGTCAATAATGCTGACGCCGTAAGCGTCCTCACCTTCCTCCGGCTCTGTGTAGGTTGCCGCGTGGCAACGCCTGTTCTCTGCCCACATATTGTAGAATACGGAGATGGCTAAACCATCTATCTCTGTCCAAAACTCCCATTTTTCATAGGGACGGGTGAAAGCGTCCGAATATGATTCGTCGACTTCTTTTTTGAACTCTTTTGCGATTTGCGCGATGTCCGCTTTGCTCAGTCGAATTTGTGTCAATTCTGCTTGCATTTTAGTTGTATTTATGGAATTTTCTATTTTTCGCTTGCATCGCCGCCAGTGCTTTCTGCTTGTCGACGATGAATTTTTTGCCGGTGCTTGTGATTGCTGAATCAAGCACGCCGGAATTTTTCATTGCTTGCGCTTTTGTGCGCCCACACTTGAATATGGCGGCTATGCCGTCTATGCCGCTGTACTGTTCGCTCGGAGTGGCTGGCTGTGGTATTACCTTTACCAGTTCTTCAGCGACCATCTTGGCGAATGGTCGGAGCAACTCCAACAATTCTTCGTTCATTTCAATCTGATTGCGTGTGTTGCCAACTCGTGGTTCACTTGCCACACCTTATACTTCGCTTCACCACGCACATTGATGGCGTAGGCTGCCGCACGCACGGTGCTGGAGGATGTCTGCCTATACGGGAAAACCATCTCTTCGCCCACCTGTAGAGCTTTCAAAGTTTCTGTTACGTTGATTTTTTTAATGATTTTCATTGTTATGTTGTTTATTATTAGTATTTTTGCACCGTTGTTTTGTGTTTGGCGGTAGTTTTGGTTTAAACATATTGCAAAGATAACCGAATATTGGGTATACACCAAATATTTCACCAAAAATATTATTCACAACTTAGTTAAAAAGTGTTACATCGGTGTCAATTAATGGATTAGACATAAAGAATTTGCGCCTAAAATTAGGTGTTACGCAGAGGGAACTCGCTGAGATGGTCGGAGTGTCAGAGAAGACCGTGCAAAATTGGGAGTATGGCAAGCCTATTCCGACTACGAAACACCAAATTTTACGGACTATTCAGTCTGGGGTAGAGGAGAATGTAAGCACGGAAGATATTAATCAGCGCATTAAAGAGGTGTTACAAAAGAATGACTTGTCTGTAACAGCCTTTAGCAAAGAGGTCGGGTTACCGCAAGCGACTGTTAATAGGCAGTTGAATGGAGATGCAAGGGTTTCTGTTGGAACCATCAAGGCTTTTCTCCTTAAATTTAAGGACATTTCCGCAGAATGGCTTCTGCGCGGTGTAGGCGATGAGTGCTGTGGTGTCCCCGACGAACAGCTCGAACGTGAGATAGCGGAGGAGACAGGTCGTGTGCAGAGCATCGGCGACAACTCCAACCACAACACGCAGACAATGGCGGACTCCGCGCTGACAAAAGAAAACGAATTGCTGAAGGAACGGATACAAGAGAAGGACAAGGCTTTGGAGGAGAAGAACGAGGAAATCAAGTTCCTCCGCTCCTTGATACAAAGGAATACAGACTAAAATTGATATTATTATGAAAAGGTTTTTCAGGGAAATGAAAAGGATGGATAAGTGGATTCTGGATTCGTTGCACATCCACAGAAGCGTACACCTCGCCAAGCTGATGGTGCAGTTCGCTCCTCCTGTCGGCGCAGGACTTCTGATGTGTCATACGGCGGTAATCCTTAAAGGTTATGTATGGTCGGTCGCCTCGGTGATCGCGCGGAGTGCGCTGCTTGTGTTCGCGCTTATGGTGGTTCTTTCCGTGGCTTTCGGTTTTTGTTGGATTCACCGAGCATTTTGCACCTACAACCTTCTGGTCAACGCCTGCATCGAATACGAGAAGCTGTTCGGCTTCGGCGCGCTGCTTACCCCGGCGAGATGGTTCGTGCTTGCGCTTGGTGCCGTGCTTTTCTTCCTTTACTTCCGCCGAAAATGGCTTGTGAAAAACAAGAAATACAGAATCTAAAATACAAACAAAAATGAAACAACTGAAAATGACTTTATGGATGCTGCTGTGCATCCTGACAATGACCGCCTGCGGCGGAGATGACGATGATTTGGGATATAAAGGAGTCGCTGTGGAATATTCGGATGTCGTGGGGAAAACTATTTTTTACAGTGACCTGGACAATGATAAAACCTGTAAACTCACATTTGTAGACCATAAAAACTACAAATTCAAGAGAGTAGACTTTTACAACCCGTACAAGAATACGGAAGAAAGAGGGTCTTATTCTTTGAAAAAGAAGAAGGGTTATACGGAACTGCGAATGACCAAGGATGGAGGCGGCTCTGGGCGATATAACGGAGCGCACATGTATTACAAGGATTATGACAAGGATAAAGTCGCGATATTCATCGATTCTCAAATGTTTGTTGTAGACGATTAACCACAGAAAGAAAGGCTTCCGACACCCGGAAGCCTTTTTCTTTACCGCTCGTCGAACAGTTTCATCGCCCGCGCCTTCTCCTTGTCGGCAATCTTGATGTAGGGCTTCATCGCCTTGTAGTCGCTGTGTCCCGTCCACTCCATCACCAACGACGGCGGTATGCCCATCGTCAGCGCGTTGCAGATGAATGTGCGCCGTCCGGTATGGGACGCCACGCATTCATATTTGGGTCGTGTTTCCTCTACTCGTTCAGAACCGCGGTAATACACCTCCGTTACCGGCGTGTCTATCCCTGCCACATAGCATACCTCCTTCAGCCAGACGTTCATCCTTTGGTTGCTGACCACCGGCAGCGGCTTCTCTTCATCCTTGTACTTCTCCAGTATGGCGGAGGAATACTTGTTCAGTTCTATGCTGATAGTGTCGCCCGTCTTCTTTGTCACCACCTTTATCACTCCGTCTACGATGTCGGAGCGTTTCAGTTTCGCCACGTCCGAATACCGCAGAGAAGTGAAGCATTGGAAGCAGAACACATCCCTTACCCTGGCAAGGTAATCCTTTCCACGCGGAAACTCACACCCGTACACTTTCATCAGTTCGTCCCACGTCAGATACACCACTTCCTTGTCACGCACCGTTTTCAGCCTCGGGGTGAAGTCGAGATAGCTTTTGTCGTCGAGCAGCCCGTTCTTGTCTGCCCAGCGCAGAAACCAAGTGAGTATCTTCCAGAATTTCATTATGTAGGTATTCTTCAGACCGCGGCGCAGCAGGTAGGAGATATATTCCTCGTAAAACTTCTTGTTGAAGTCTTTCATCCTCATTTCTCCCCGCATACTGCGGATGTGCCGGCGCAGAGTTCCGAATTTGACCACCGTCCCCGGCGCCCACGAGTGAGTGCGCTCCTGCGACACGACGAAGTCAATCAGAGCCTTCTCGAAACTTCCGCAGTCCTTCACGTGTCCGCCTTTCCCTGTCCGCTTGGCGAACTCTGCCTTGAATACATCCAACGACGGAACGGTGTCCGCTACCTCGAACGCTTTGAAGATGTCCTCCACTATGCCCTCCAGGGCGGCGAGCTGTCTGTTGATGTCGGAGGCTGACACTCCACGGCTGTTGAACGCGTTCCGCTTGCATCTCCCGTTTTCCCATCTCTCCGGCTGGATGGTGTAGCCGCTGTTCGCCTGGTAGGTGTTTCCGTTCCACCGGACGCGGAGCCTTATCTGCCCCTCTCCGTTACCTGTCCTGCTGTAGACCTTTTGGAGGAAGAATGATATACTATGTTTTATCTCCATTTTTTGTACACATTTTTTTTGGTCAGTACACATCTGCAAATTTATGTACTATTTTTCATATAACAAAACGGAATCAAACGAAATGAAAAACCGCCAACTTACTCCTTTTAGGCTGCAAGTCAGCGGTTTCGCGTTTGTTCCGTTTTATCGGATTTTGCTTGGGCGGAGTGAGCGAGATTCGAACTCGCGATACGCTTTTGGCGTATACACGCTTTCCAGGCGTGCCTCTTCAGCCACTCGAGCATCACTCCTCGTTTTTGCGTTTGCAAAGATAGTGCAAATTGAGAGAAGAAAAAAGAGCTTGCTTGTTTTTTTCTTCCGAAATGCAGCCTATCTTATTGAAAGATAGTGCAAATTGAGAGAAAAACTGTGCAAACCGAGCGAAAAATGAAGATTTTCTTCAATTTTTCCGAGGTGCAGCCAGTTTTATCAAAGAAAAAAGAGCTTGCTTGTTTTTTCTTCCGAAAAGACAGCGATTTTAGTCAATGCCAAAATCGAAGGTCCCGCTGTAGCCGCTGGTTCCCATAGAGTTGAAGATTATGCAATATTCTCCGGGCTCAGCGGTGATTTCCGTTATATAAACGCCCTTTTCAAGTTCTTGGGTTGTCGCTTTGACTCGGTCAGACTCTTTTACGCCTGTTGATGATGTGCCAAAAGGTTTGATTTTGACCGTTGCAAGATATCTTTTATCCTTCTTTACCTCAAATTGAGCAATGCCAAAGTCGTTGACGGAATACATCGGCGCAAACATATAATGTGTCATCGAGTGATATGCGTCGACTGCGCCAAAGACGAATTTGAATTTTGCAGTTCCTGTAAATCGGTTTTGGCTTTTAGCATCAGCAAACTCTAATCGTGCAGTCTTGCTGAACGTTCCCGATATTTTTATATTCTTATATTTAATTGGAGTCATTGCCGTTTTCGTGTCTCCATTTATCATATATAATCCAACGGCTTGCTGTTGTGCAAAAGATACAGCACTGCAAATAATTGAAATTAGAAGAGAAATGATGATTCTCATATTGCGTAAAAGACGATAATGTTTGTTTTGTAAAATTATATATTTTAATTGAACCGACAATGAAAATGAGAGGTATTTATAAACATATCCATATAATAAATTGTGAGATTCTTATGCCATGTTATTTTCGCTTCACGCCCCTTACGGCTTCGGCGTCGAGAGGATTTTCCGGCCAATAGTGCTTTGGGTAACGTCGCTTCAGCTCTTTGCGCACCTCAAAATAGGCATTGCTCCAGAAGCTGTCCATGTCCTGGGTCAGCTGCACGGGCTTGAATCCAGGCGACAGGAGTTCCATAAGCACGGTGCGTTTTCCTCCGTCGACACAGGGCGTGTGGAGCATCCCGAAGCATTCCTGCAGGCGTACGCTCAGCACCGGTGCTTCGGCGGCTTTGCGGTAGTCCACACGGATTCTGCTGCCTGAAGGCACAGTGATATGCGATGGGGCGAGTCGGTCTACCTCTTGCTGCATGTCGTAGGGGATGAGAGCCCACAAAGCATCGTGCAGATTTATCTTTTTCAGCTCGGCTGCCGTTGTCAGCACTTTTCCGTTCTGCTCAATGTAGAACGGCAGCCATTCAGAAGCTGTCGACAGGACGTGTTCCGTAGACAGGTCGGGTAGAGCTATTTCCGGATGCCATTCCGCCACCGCGTCCACACGCTTTTGAAGCCTGGCAACGTCGTCGCTCCAGTCGAGCAGTCCGAGCCCTTCTTTCTGCACAGCCTCGCAGACCGTCGAGACAACAGCGCTTTTGTCGGCATTGTGCAGAGGCTGGCTGTCGACAGTCAGCACCCCGATTGTGCGTTCGCGCAGCATCGCCACACCGCCGTTTTTCGAATCCCAGAAAATCCGTTCGCGTTGTCGTGTCTCGATGTCCTCTGGTCGCAACGGTGCGGCGAGAAACACCCTTCCGCATTTTTCGGAAGCGTTGAGGGCAGCCACCGCCAGCCAGTCGTAGGAAGCAAGATTGCTACCGTTGTCAATCTGCACGTTGACGCCCGAAGCCAGACGGAAGTGCCCGATGCTGTCAATGGCTTTAGCCACCCGTCCAGGATATGCCGTCGCCACAAGGCAGCCGGCATCCTCCGGGCATATATCGTCGTTGCATTCTGTGGCTTTGATCATATTTCGATATTCCTCGGCAATCTGCGCTATGCGCGACCATCTGCCGAGCCTGTGCTGTCGCCGCGCCGTCCGGAGCAGGCTGATGCGCAGGCATAGGTCGGCGGAAGTGTCGTCGGTCAGAGGATCCTTCTCCTCCAGTATGGCGGCAATGTCGCAGGCGAGACTTTTATGCGCAGGCGATTCGGCGCGCACCATCATTTTTGAAATATGCGGATGGCACGGCAGTTTCGACATCTGCCTGCCGAGGCTTGTTATGTGGTTCTGGCTGTCGACGGCACCAAGCGTTGTCAGCAGTTTCCGGGCTTGCGCAACGGCTGATGGCTGAGGTGTTGTCAGCCATGGCAACGCCTCTGCGTCGCTTTCGCCGAAAGCCGCAATGTTGAGAAGTGTAGGTGCAAGGTCGGCATCAGAAATCTCAGGACGCCGGCGCTCGTTCATGTGATGCTCGGAGGCTTTTGTCCACAGTCTGTAGCAGACTCCAGGGGCCACGCGTCCAGCGCGTCCCGACCGCTGCGTCGCCATGTCGAGGCTTATGCGCACCGTCTCAAGGTGGCTAAGTCCCGACCGGGGATTGTAGACCAATTGCCGGCAATATCCCGAGTCGACCACAATGCGTACGCCTTCAATCGTAATCGATGTCTCTGCGACAGGCGTTGCAAGCACTATCTTGCGCTCGCCTTTGCCCGATGGCGCCACCGCCCGCCTTTGCTGCTCCGGCGACAGATTGCCGTAGAGAGGGAATACGGCAGTCGGCGACAGTTTGTCGGCAAGCAGCCGCTCGCATTGCGCAATGTCGGCTTGTCCGGGCAGAAAAGCGAGAATGTCGCCCTCGTGCTGGCTGTGAGCCTTGTTTATCGCCGACGCGACTGCCGTCGGGATGTCGGCGGGCGAAATGTCGGTCGTCGCATAACGTGTCTCCACAGGAAACATCTTGCCACGGCATTCGATGAGAGGAGCGTTGAGGCTTGTGCAGATAGACGACGTGTCGATTGTAGCCGACATGATGACAATTTTCAGGTCGGGACGCAGAATCTGTTGGCATTGGCGCGTCAGGGCGAATGCCAAGTCGGAATTGATGCTGCGTTCGTGGAACTCATCGAAGATTACAACCGACACCCCTTCGAGCAAAGGGTCGGCGATGAGCATACGCGTCAGAATTCCTTCTGTTATCACTTCGATGCGGGTGGACTCTGACACACGGTTTTCAAAGCGCACCCGGTAGCCAACCGAGCCTCCAGTGCGCTCCGACAACATATCCGCCATGCGCTCAGCCACTTGCCTGGCAGCGAGACGCCTGGGTTCGAGCATGAGAATCTTGCCGTCGGAGGGCAGGAATCCAGCCATGACGGTAAGCGGCAGAAGAGTGGACTTTCCTGCTCCCGGAGGCGCGGTCAAAACCACGCATCCGTTGGCGGTCAACGCCTTGTTGACATCGGCGGCAATCTCAGCCGTCGGCAACGAGGCGGCGTTTCTGATTATGTCGTTAAATTCCATCATTGTTTCTGTCTGAAAATAAGTTTCGCCAGACCGTACACATAACGTCGGAATCCAGGTCGGTAATTAAGGATTTTGTCAAACCAAGCCATATGCCTGCCTGCTATTTTCACAACGATTCCCACATAGAGCATAGCGAACAGTGTGCCCACACCAACGATATACCATTGCCATGCTCCAAAAAACACATAGCAAAAAGCCACGGCGAGAACCACCAGCGAGCAGTCAACAACAATCTTTATCTTCGGGAAGTCGATGCCTGTCACGCAGCTTACCGCCACCGGGAAACCCTCGCCAGGCATTGTCACCGAGCCGCATCTCACCTCAAGGGCGATGCCGATGCCCAGGACGGTGCATCCCGCAATCTGCGCCAGTGCTTGCTCCGTTATGCCGTCGGGCAGAAGCCACGATATGAGAGCCATATTCAAGTCGATGAGTGATCCGAAAACGAATCCCACCAGCAGCTGGAACAACTGAACCGGTTCGAAGCGGCGGCGCAGCACGGCAATCTGCCCAGCCACCAGAATGGCGTTCATTATGTAAGTGTATTGTCCGATTGTCAGCGACGGAACTCCATGTCCACGTTTGCCGGCAGTCTCGAAAACGTAAGGCAGAGTGGAGATTACGCTTGATCCCAACTCGCTCTTTACGCATACGGCGACACCGAGAGTCATTATAAACAAAGATACAAGCAGCCATAGGTGCTGCCACAAAAAAGAGATTGTCCGTTCTTTCTTATTCATAGATGAAAAATTGTAGATAATGATAGTTTTAATGACTTGTTTGGATGTGGTGATGATTGTTGCAGAATTGTGTCGAAAACGACATAACAAAGTTACGAAAAATGCTGGAATAACCTCGAAAAAATTGAAGAATGGCGCTAATTATCTTAACATCAATGTCGTTACGGTGACAAAACGGAAAAGTGTAAAGCGCAAAGAAAAGCGGGATATGAAGAAAAAGAACGATGCCCTTGATATGGAAAACAAAAGGTTGCAGGAACAGAAAGCCGGGCAGAAAGCCGAAGCCGAACAGGAACTCAAACGAGCCAAGAAAGAAGTACAGACCGAGAAACTGAAAGGCGCAGCCACTACCGCAGCGACCAACATAGCCAAAAGTGTGGGTTCTCTTTCCGGAAGTGGAAAGAAGAAATCGTTGGAACGCAGGAACGAGGATTTGCAAGACCGCATACTTGAACTTGAAGAGGAAGCCCGACAACGGGAACAGCAACAAGCCGAACAGATACAGGAAATAAGAAACGCTTACGAGCAACAGAACCGTAAGCTGTCGGAGTTTACAGATTTTGTCAGACGCTACTTTCCGTATGTGGAGAAACTGATGCCTGTAATAAATTTCCTGCGTGAACGTTTGGGCTTTAATGATGGGATAATCAGAAGACTGTGCGAGTTCAAGGAGGTCGGAATAAAAGGTGAACTCTATTCTTCCGAATTTAACCGAAGTTTTGATACCCGACATTCCGTCTGCTCCATCAAACAGGATGAAAACGGTAAATTCGATTTCAAAATAGACGGGGTTTCACACGTGAACTGGTTCAGAAAGAAGATGAATGAGTTTAGAGAAGCCATCGGAATACCGAAGCCAAGACAGAATAGAAGTATGAAACTGTAAATCTGCACTTCTATTTGGACACTGCACAAAAAATGAGTAATTTTGCAGGTAGGTATAATAGCCACATTCAATACGCAGACAATGAAGAGTTGGATTATTACTTTGATTTTGTTCCTTTTCGGTGTGTGCGCGGCACATGCCGGAGATAAACGTGCGCTATTGATTGGCATTTCACAATATCCATCCCAAAGATCGCCGGAACTAACTTGGAGCCCAATTCACGGTGCTAATGATGTGGCGTTGATAAAAAAGACTCTACAAAAGCAGGGTTACGCCGTTACTACGTTGACCAATGCCAATGCTACGGCTTCAAATATTCGTTCTGCATTTATGAAACTGACGGAGGATGTGAAGCCGGATGATAGTGTATATATTCACTTCTCTGGACATGGGCAAGCATATGAAGACCTTTCCGGAGATGAAGCTGATGGTTGGGACGAAGCTCTGGTGCCTTATGATGCGATGTTACAGTTTAAGCAAGGGGTCTATGATGGCAGTTGCCATATCCTTGACGATGAGCTTGAACAGTATCTGACTGCGATCCGTAAGAAAGCCGGAAAGAACGGCCATGTATATGTAGTGCTTGATGCCTGTCACATGGGTGGCGCAAGCCGTGGAGATGAGATGGAAGAAGATGAATTGTTTATTCGGGGAACCGACAAGGGATTTAGTCCAACCGGCAAGAAATATATTCCCAAGATAGACAGACGTGGGAACATGAGGATTCAATCGCACCCTGCCATGGCTCCTATCTGCATTATCGAGGCTTGTCGGGCATATCAGACAAACGCTGAAATTAAACAAGGTGGACAATATTTTGGTCCGTTGACGTATTATATAAACCAGACGCTTCAGAATGTCAGGCTCTCATCTGACACGGGATGGGTTGAGACTGTCCGTAGTCTTATGGGTAAGGACCGGCGACTGATAAAGCAAAATATGGTGACAGAAAAAAGCAACTGATGACTTACAACCACGACATACACGACGCATCACAACTCAACCACTTCGCCTCGGCGCAGTGGGAGAAAACGCTTGCTTTTCTACAAAACCGGTTCGGGATTCCGGAAGATGACTGTAAGGACATCTTTCAGGAAGCTTTTATTGTGCTTTATAACAATATCCAAGCCGGGAAACTTGATAAGATGACAGCTTCGCTTTCGACGTATTTTATGTCAATCTGCAAGAACAAGGCTCTTGAACATCTGAGAGGTTCGGCCAAGTCTATGAATGTAGATAGTGAGATGTCTCTGACCTTGATGGATGGTGAAATCCAGAATGAAAAAATCGAGGCCCTTCTTGCACTTGACAATGGTGACGAAGCAATCGAGTCACAAAAGGAGGAACTTGTAAGAAATATTGTGAAGGATCTGCCGAGTCCTTGTAATGAACTTTTGTGGGGTTTCTATCGCGATAATCTTTCGATGCGATTCCTTGCCGAGATGTACAACTACAGTAGCGAAAGCGTGGCCAAAGTTACCAAGCATCGTTGCTGCGAGAAGTTCCGTGCGAGATATAATGAATTGTGCAACAAGCTATTCTGAACTGTCATGAGTGAATTAGAAGATAAAGATTTGAACCGTTTTGACGAAATGCTCTCCCGATATATGAAGGGTCAGTTGTCTGAGGGCGAAGAAGTAGAGTTCAAGCAGTTGATCGCTGATGATCCGGAGTTGCGCAATAAAGCCATAGCCACAGCCCGTATCGTTAAGGCTATGAATGATGTGGGTTGCGAACGGGATGATAAGACAATCGAGGAGATTAGACAGACTACGGAAAAAGAGATTAAAATTGTTGCGTCAAACGTAAGTGGCGCAGCGATAAAGAAACTTCGGATTTTGAACTTCCGCAAACTTATAGTTTCATTCTCGGCCGCCGCCTCAATATTGTTGTGCGTTTTCGGCGGATACAAATATTATAAATATGAGCAGGTCTCGTCTCTTGGTTCAGAATATCTTGCATATTTCCCGGCTTCTGAGTTTTCACGTGGCGAGAACGACGGTGTAAGTGACATACTTAAAGAAATGTGCTCGGATATTGAGACAAAGCACAATATTGACGATGCCATCGTCCGACTATCCGACATGTGGGCAAAATCCCGTAGCGACACGTTTAACGACTATACGGAATACATGCCGGAAATCGGATGGATGCTTGCCAACGCCTATCTCCGCAATAACGACAAGTCAAAAGCATTGAATGTACTTGACGTTCTTATTGTCGAGTCTCCGGAGGGGACAGCGATGGGCGACAAGGCTCGTGAACTGAAAGAAAAAGTCGAGAAGCTTTAAAAATTCCCCGACTGCTGTTAACCTTGAGAGTTTAGTTTTCATAAAGGGTAAAGACAACTTAACAAAATTCTTTAATTAAGACAACGATGAAAACATTTCTCAAAGTACTCGGCTGGATATTCATCTTCATCGCGCTTGTAGGTGGAACTCAAGTAATGGTTAGAAATCATTTCGCATGGCCGACAGTGGTCGCTGAACTCTTCTGGGTAGTCCTCGCATGGATATGCTTTGCCAAATCGAAGAAAGGAAAAGTAACAAATGAAAAAAACGAAGCCTGAATGTAAGAGCTTATTATCCAGATTGTGCATTTTCTGCGTAATCCTTACTATTGGCGTGTCTGCTTTTGCAGATACGCCAACACTGTTTGAACAGCTCGCAAAAGTAAAAAATGCCATATACAACAGCAATTATGCAGCAGCGGATAGCATCTGCGACATTATAGAGTCAGACTGCTGGACATCAGACAACGATTCTATACAAGTACTTTTTAATGAGTGCAGGGGACAATCGTTGTTTTTTCAGAACAAGTACCGGGAATGCATACCATATTTTCAACTCACGATTGCAGGATATGAGAAGTTGGACATCAGAGATATAAATTACTTGGAGGCATTCTTGGCATTAGGAATTGCCTCGCAGAAATGCGGTAATCATGATGATGCCGAAAGATACTATAGAAAGGGTCTTTTGAGGAGTGTTCTCATTAACAATCCGAAGGATTATAGGAATAACTGTTACCTCAATCTTGGTAACCTGTTTAAGGAAAAGAGCGACTCCATTTTGGCACAGGAATGCTATCGGAGGATTGACTCAGAGTCCCCATCGGGACTTATGGATGCATCGCTTTCTGGCGATGAGTGGCTTGATGCCTCAGAATTGGAGGCCATTCATTTTAGGGAAGATGGTCGTTTTGAAGATGCGGTTGTGATTTATGATCGTTTGTTGACGAAATTCAAAGAGCGCTATGGCACGAGGTCAGATGACTATGCTCGTTTACTGTATTCAAAGGCAATTGTCGTAGGGAATAATTTGGGCAGGCCAAAAGAGGCTGTTCCAATATGTGAGGAATGTATTGCTCTTAAAGAATTTCTTCCGAACAATGAGAACGTGGAAGGTTGCTATGTACGTCTTTCTCAGTATTTGGCATATTTGGGTAAAAAAGATCGGTTAGCTACTGTTGAGTCCGAGGCAATGGATTATTTGGATAATTGTAACGACATACATGAGCGCAAAGCACTGTATTTAAGGCAGACGGGCAACGGAGCTTATTGGAATAAGCATTTTGACATAGCCATTTCATATTATGAACGCTACTTAACACTTGGCATCAGGGAGGAAGGTTTGTCTTATCTGGAGATACCAAATATGTTGGCGGTAGCGTATATATTATCAGAAGAACCGAATAAGGCCAAAACACTGCTTTCAAAATTTATCAAAGATAACAAGAATGAATTAGACCAACAAATAGGTTTGAAAAGTCAAGTATATCACAACTATGGACGGTCATTAATGTTGACGGGAGAAAAGAATGCTGCAAAAAAGTATTTTCAGCAAGCCAATGAACTTTATAAGAATGTTACTGGCGAAGATAACCCCAAAACCTTACAATATCTATCAGAATGCGACGAATAACGCTATATCTCATTATCTGCTTAATTTCGATTTTCTGTTCGCCGATTACTAAAGCGCAGGGATATTCACCTACTTCATGGGATGAAGTGGCGAATGACATTGCCCAAGGGAGAGAAGATGCCGTTCTTTTTCTTTTGGACTTGAAGTCGGAGGCTGAAAATACACCGTCATGGGATGATAACAGTCGAAGGAATTATCTGATGGTAATCAGTTTGCTTCAGGAATTTACTGGAAGGAAGGGCTTTCTAAAAGATCAGGAGACATTTTTACGTGATGCCATAAGGCAATTCAACAAACGAGACAGTGTGGCGAATAATCCGTATACGCGCCGTCTATGGGTGATGATGACTCGGTTACAGAAGGATTTAGGCGATGCCGGTGCTTTGTTGAACTATGGACATGAGGCATTGAAAATGTACGAAGAGGCTCAGGATTATAGTTATGATTATGTGGTATTGCTCAATAATATAGCCTTGGGCTATGTCTTAAATCGTGATTGGCTATCTGCAAAACTTTATTTGGACGAAGCTATCGAACTTTCCGATGCCATGTTGGCTGAAGGATCTATTCCTAAGGAATGGTCAAATTGTGATTTTAGGAATACTCGTGGATGGATTGAGACGGAGTTGGGACAATATGACAAGGCCGTCAGTGATTTCACTATAGTAATCAGACATTCTGATCCCAATTATTTAACATCGGCTTATTGGCACGCGCTCAATAATCTCTCTGTTGCCTATGCGAAGCAAGGCCAATACCGAAAAGCACGCGAAGTATTGAATCAGACAAACACTACATCTTTAGAACTTTCGATATTCAAGAATCAGAACCTTGGTGTATTAGATTATTTGATCAATGAGTCTGATAGCGTTTCTATTCACTTGAAAGACTACAACCGAGATGTGGAAATTCAGGCAATGAATATAGTAAAAGCATTCTCAGATACAGAAAGTGAGCCATATCTCAAAAAAACTGGTCAAGAGATTGTATTTATCAACAATTTACTCGGCAATAGATTCCCCAATCTAACCGAAGATTGTTTCGATGCAAACTTGTACAGCCGCAATATCAGTATGGCTGTTCATCGTGTTTTAAGTTCCGGTGACCACAGCCAATCAGAAGATTCAACTTACAGTCACCTTAATGCGATGAGAGACGAAGCCATCCGAAAAGGCCTGAGCCGGGAAACACGAGACTCATTACATAGAGAAATTATTGAATTGCAAAAAAGTTTGCTACGAAATAATCCCGGGATTACGAATGCTATCTTGTCCAACATTGGTTTTTGGAAAAGTGTACGAGATAATTTAAAAGATAATGAAGCATCTGTGATGTTCTGTTATGTTCCTGAGTTATCTGACGCAAATACAGCTACTGGATATTTTGGAGCTTTCATAACTATGCCAGAAGATACGGTTCCACGATTAGTAAAATTGGGTAATGTCGATGATGTGGAGGACCTTCTCTATAATCTTAATCCTTCTACAGAATTCATTAGCCAGCTTTATTCGGATGAAACTGCCAAAAGATTGTATGAAATGCTGTGGGCACCTTTACAACCTTATCTAGGCAGTGCAGATCGAATCTATTATTCCACATGTGGAACTTTAGAAATGATCAATCATGAGGCATTGGTCAACAATGAGGGAACACGGATCGGCTTTGAAAAAGAGATGATTTATCTATCTTCTCCGACATTGATCAATCAATTCAATATATATGATGATGATATTGAAGTAGATATGGCTGCATTGTTCGGTGCCCCTTCATTCAATCTCAATGTTGGCGACATGGAGCGTCTTTCCTCCCAATTTCTTGCATATAGCGGTGAAGAAAGAGAAGACTTTCCCTCCTTGAGAGGGGAGCTTATGAGAGACGGATGGTCACAATTGCCGGGAACTAAAAAGGAAATCCAAAACATTGTGGATATTTTGAACACCAATGGAATAATCTCGCATAGTTATATTGGCGAATCGGCAACCGAGGAATCTGTCAAAGCTCTTAGTGGCCAATCTCCGTCCATACTCCATTTTGCTACGCATGGTTTTGTGATTTTAAATCAGTCGCAATACGATGCAAGCGCGTTTGCGCAGTCAATGACAGGACTTAACGAGAGGGGTGCTTATATGCTGCGTAGTGGTCTTGTTCTTTCAGGAGGTAATAATGCTTGGATGGGAGTAGATATTCCGGAAGGCGTTGAAGATGGCATTCTTACGGCTGAAGAAATTTCACGCCTTGATTTGTCGAATACCAAGTTGGTGGTACTCTCTGCTTGCGACACTGGTCGTGGACATGTTGATCCGGTAGAAGGAGTCTGGGGGTTACAACGCGCTTTTAAACAAGCCGGGGTGGAATCCATTCTGATGACTTTGTGGAAAATTCCTGACCAAACCACTGCATTGTTCATGGAGAAGTTTTATGAGCAATTGTTGGCTGGTCGTGGCCTCAGACAGTCCGTTAAAGATGCTCAGCGATACCTAATTAAAAATGGTGCGACAGACCCATTCTATTGGGCTGCTTTTGTGGCGCTTGATTAGTTGGAATGAGTGGACAATGATTTTTTCGGAAATTTCTTATGCCGGTTTGTTAACCTTTGTTCTTGGGGTGTCATTAAGGACAAACAAACAACTTAAACACTTCAAGAATATGAAAAAATTCATCCTCTCAATCGCGGCGATATTCGCTCTCGGATTCCTCTCCTTCAATGCTTCGGCTCAAACCACTTATCACGGATATACAGACAGCTTTGGCAACACTACCGTGACCGGAAGCAATGGCTACCGCTCAACATCCTACACTGACAGCTTCGGCAATACGACAACTCGCACAAACAATGGCGTGACCTACAATACACGTACCGATAGTTTCGGCAACACTACAACTACCGGTAGTAACGGCTATCGCTCGACGTCTTACACAGACAGCTTCGGGAACACTACAACCCGAACCAACACCGGTGTTACTTATCGCTCCTATACCGACAGTTTTGGAAATACCACGACTACCGGAAGCAACGGACACCGCTCCACCTCACGAACCGACAGCTTCGGCAACACTTCTATCAGAACTTGGTAATACAATCTTGCAGGATAATAGCTTAACGCTTGGTCATGTCGAGAAATTTAACTAATTTTGCACAATCACAAGAGTGTGACCTTAGTAAGATAAACTTCTTCGGAAGCGTTTCGCCAATGCTTGAGATAGAAAACGTAGGAAATTTTCTTTTGACGCAAGCAGAGCAGAACGGTTCCCATGCCATATGCGTGGGCTGTTTTCCTGCATCTTTTCGTCAATTGGTTTCCTACGACCATCTATCAAAAGTTGCGGCGGATTCAGTCCACGCTTCTGTTGTATAAACCGGTCAATTGGACTGAACGGCCATAATCAAAGCAGATGATAACAGTATTGATTCTTGCTGCCGTCATCTACGGTATTCTTAAAATTATCATTTCATCTCAGAATGGAAACGAAGACAACAAATGACCAAAGTAATGGACAGAGCGATAGAAACCCTCAGCCCCAGAAATCCTGGATAGAGCGCAATCTTTGGCTCGTAGCGGTTTTTATCGCCATCTTCCTGCTTCGCATGTGTAATGAACTTTCACGATAACTTCAATGAAAAAACTGACCATTCTACTAATCACGCTGATAGTCTTCGCATTTGGAGTCTCAGCCCAGTCTTACACCCAGAAATGGAATAACCTCTATAACCGTACGGAGTTCTTCGACTCCAACGGGCGTATGATTGGTTATGCGAAGTACAACGACCTTTACAATCGTATGGAGTATTTCGATGCTAACGGCAACCTCCAGAAGACAGAACAGCGCAACAACATCTACAATCGGACGGATACAAAAGACCGCTACGGCAATACGCAGTCCACTCGTTCGTACAACAACCTCTATGACCGAGAGGAAGTAAAAGACACATATGGCAATGTCATAGGCTACAAGAAGTGGAACGACCTTTATAAACGGTACGATGTCTACAACTCCAACAATACACTCATCGGCTATTACAAGTGGAGTGATCTCTACAACCGTTGGGAGTATCATCAAAACTAAAAGGTGTCATGAAAAAACTGATTCTTATCTTCTTCATGTGTATCACATTTATATGTGATGCTCAAAGCCTTAGCTCCGTCTCAAAATCTTATGGTCATGGCTACTCGTTGAACGTAATCCAGCCCACAATTGAGAATTTTATAAAAATATGCGATATGACGGAAGCTCAATTTGTATCGGCAATGAAAGCCAAGGGATACTTCCCGACAGAAAACAGTGGTAATCCTATTGCTTATTGGAATGGCTCTATCGACAACTTCGCCTATGCTTTTGCAGTAAATACTTGGGAATATAATATCTTATCCGATTGGCGATCTTTTATAGTGAAAAAGGAATATATCTACCCGAGCAATAGCATGAGTGATTTTATTCGTTCCCTAAAACCATATTATTATGCTCGCAAATGCGTCATATATGAGAATACACCGTCCGATGTGTTTAAGATAGAGCGCAACGGGAAGGTCTATGCTATATTCATAACGGATTTAGTTGAATATTACTATGTTCATGCTCGAATATTTCCTGAGTGATAATCCTTTAAGTAATCTGAGTTATGTATAGATTATTGTTTTTATTAGCAGGTGTGTTTCTTTCATTCTCAATGAATGCCAAGACGTTATATTCATGTTTCTTATCGCAAGATTTGAATATGGATACTAATGAGGTGTCGAATCAAGTGTCCAACAATTCACTCATTGACATATATGTTGATGGCAATAAATTGCTATTAGGCAGCAAGAGATACTCGATGTATAACCGACAAGAGTCTAATTCGGGATTCGTAAAGATTGTGCATTATGATGCAATTGATGGCGAGGGTCAACGATGCAAAATAAAATTTATAACCGATCCATCTGCCGACTGGGTCACGAGAAATGCTATTGTCATATGGTATGATGAAATATCTCCGGTCGCCAAATGGTATCAATCACGTGATCCACAAGAGCGATAAAGTTATGAAGAAATTACTATTTATATTTACCGTGATGCTTATTGCATCACTCAATTTAAGTGCCGCTGAAAGAGTAATCCACAGCTACCTCTATCACGGCTTCAAAGTCTATGACCGAGAGAACAATCTAATTCAAGAAATGCCCTCATCCGGTGGCGACCCTATTGGATTATTTATTGTGGCAGAAATAGATGGAGAGAAATATCTTTCAGTCACAGCAGGTGAAAAGTCCGCATACGAATTCAGAGTCGCGTTGTCGAAGAATGTTGATGAAAAAGATGGTACCCGTGCCGATGTGTATGCGGGAGGTATGACTGTCGAGGGACAAACGGTACCGCTTCAAGTCTTTGTCTGCTACGCAAAATCGACTATTCCAGATGTCATTATTGTAGATGTGTTTAACTCTCCGACATTGATAGAATTGAGCAGACTTGTAAAAGCCGGTCATTAATCCTCTAAATATTATATAATATGATAATGCTAAAACCGATTTTCAACATAAGAATGCTATTGTTGGCCCTAATAGTGATAAGCATAAGTCAGACGGGCACATCTCAGATAGTTATAGACAGCAAGTTCAAGCCCTTCAGTTATGAAGAGTTGATGATGCAGGCTCAGGCAGAAGCTGCCTATAATGCACAGATGAAACAGCGATTTGAACAATATCAAGACGAGGCTTATCGCAGATACAACAAGCAGGATTGGTACGGATTCCTGACATATTCAAATTACGCTCTCGAAACAGGCTGGTATAATTCTCAACTATACTATGACAGAGGCGTAGTATATGAACGCCTTAATAACTTCAAGCAAGCAAAGAAAGAATATAAAAAAGCCAAGAAAAAAGGTTATGCTTATGCCGAAAGAGCATTAGAGGCTTGCAAACAGCATGAAAAAGAGTATAAACGTAGAATGAAAAATAAGCGAAAAAAGTAGGGAACAATGTTTACCATCGTATGGACAAAGTCATAAAGGATAAACTAATTTCAATGACATAATGATAATGACAAAATTCTCTTTTATCGCAATTGGCCTAATGATGGTAATGACTTCATGTGGCTCTGACAAAACTGAAGAATCTGCCGAATACAACTACAAGAATACCTTTGAGGATATTTCGCTTTATTCAGCAATAAGCCCCACGTCCATAGAATGCTACGATGATGAGGAGTATGACGAATGCGAGGACATAGATATGTCCGCACAAGTAACTTACTACACGTCTGATGGCAACTATATCTATGTATCCCGCGACGAGTATGGTAATATCTCGGGGCATGATATAAATGGGAATTATATCAGTGGATACTCTGATCAATTTGGGAATACGACAATCCATGATATGAACGGGAATTATGTCTACTCCTATTCAGACGGCTACGGCAACACCACAAGTCATGACATGAATGGCAACTATAGCTATTCCTATACAGATGATTATGGCAATACGTCAGGCCATGATATGAATGGTAACTATTATGGTGCTTATACTGATGATTTTGGATATACAACAATAACAAGCTATTGATTAACGTCATGAAGAAGACACTGAAGATAATAGGCGGAATATTCCTTGTCCTGATAGTCATCGGAAATATTGCCAAACTGGTTGCTAAACCATCCTATGAAAACTCTATTGAAGCTCAGATTAAGAGGGCAAATCGAGATTGTCCGATTCCGGTTGCCAATGGAATAGGACAAGTAACATCCATTACGCTTGAAGACAATTATCTTACATATAGAATAGACTATCGTCCGGGACACGTCAACATTGATGTGTTTAAGAATAATCCCGATGCCACCCGTGCAATGTTCTATCTGTCATTCGTATGCTTGCAGGCCCAAGGTAGTTATGTCGAGAAGATGATGAGTGAACTTGTTGTGAATGGTATCGGGCTGAGAGTAGTCGTGGCCGATGGCACCGGGGAGCAATTTACCTCTGTAATGACCCCGGAATATATCGCGAGAATGAAGCGTGAGGTTAATATTAATCCTTCGGAAGCACTGCACGAAGCATTGGAATTAAAGCTTGCTATAGAAACGACAGGACTACCAGCGCAAATTGACGAAGGTATGGTGATGACCGGGATGAAACTTGAGGGCAACAATATAGTCGTATATGTCAAAATGTCAGAGGAACTGTATGACCTTGATGTACTGAATGAATCATCCGCAGAACTCGCTGCATCAATGCTGGATGAGGCCAATGCCGGAGACCCGGAGTTAGGAGCATTGTTTGATTTATGCAAAGTATCTCATTCCGGCTTAGTATATAGGGCAATTGGGTCTAAAACAAATAGACATGTTGATATGGGGCTGTCCAGTGAACAGATTCGTAAAGGGCGCAAAACCCCAAGTCAAGTCAATATCAGCTAATATGGATGCACTAAAAGACAAAATAAAGACTGAGGTGGAGAACTTACGCCAACTAAAGCGGTCGGTTTTTGGTGAACAGTTTCATTCGTGCGATATTGAGGCCTCGGATGTCTGTCTCTCGGCTGACGTTCTGCTTGTTCCATTATATTGGTATTGGGAAGAGCATTTCCCCAATGATTCTGAATTGGAGTTTGAAGAGTACCTTGAAGAAGCCATTGATACATTTCCGACAAAAGCCAATGAGCTTATACCTCGACTTATTGTCAGAACTGAAGAACTGAACACTCTATATAAAACGCGACCGTTGGAGTCTTATCGAAAACTTATTCAGGAATGTTATCCTGACTACTGTTGTACTTCTATTTGGACACTGCACATAGTGTAAAACGAGAATTAGTAATATAAGGTAATATATAGGATATTGCTTTTATATCAAATATTATCACTATCTTTACACAGATAAGAGGGTCTCTTGTAAGCATTTCAAGGCGGAACGCAGCAGATGGTACAGTCTCCAAATCATTACCTCAAAATTGGGTAACAACCCCAAAATATTCTATATGAGGCGATAATAATTTTATTACAGAATTACGAAAAAATGTTGAAAACACCGTTGGAATACGTTGTTTGTTTTTTTTTGTCTGCCTAAAATTTGCGGTGCCGTGAAAACTTTGTAATTTTGGCAGTGCAAACCAACACGGATATTTTTAACCCTAACATAAAACTTAAAATCTATGACAAAGCAAACATTTCTTACATTGGCTTTGAGCATGCTCGGGGTGGCGGCAATGGCGCAGCCACGCAGCGCAAGCGAGCCAACGTTGCTCATCAAGTCTTCTCAAGGACTGATGGCACCGGTGTGGTCGCCAAGCGGCGACAAGATTGCAGTAACTTCCGACAATTATGACGGCATTTGGGTTGCTGATGCCGACGGCAGCAATCTGCGTCAGGTGACCTGCTGCTCAGGTGCCGGCTACAAGATGCAATGGAGTGCCGACGGCACAAAACTGCTCGGCAGAACCAATGTGGTGTCCGACAATCGTGTTTTCCACGAAGTTAAGGTGTGGAATGCCGCCGACGGTGTGGAAACCACGTTGGTGGGCAAGACGCGCGAGCTTACAGGAACACCGTTGTGGAATGACGCCGAGCGCGTGATGATTTCAGGCGAGTGTGGCGCATCGAGCGTCAACACACGCAGCCTCAAGCGCACATCCGCGACAGCTGCCGATGTCTACACAATGATGGTCAATGACCCGGCAGGTGTGGCCGACAAAGTGGCTTCGTTGAAAGAATTCACAGGAGCGATAATCATCAATCCGGCATTGTCGCACGACGGCAAGCAGGTGGCTTTCCAAGTTCCGGGCAAAGGCATCTTCACATGCAATTCCGACGGCAGCGGCGTGGCTTACCTGTGCAAGGGCTCTCATCCGGCATGGCTGCCCGACAATTCGCTGATCTACACCGTTGTCACCGATAATGGCGAAAGTTTTACGGGCTCCGACATCTACGCTGTCGATGTTGCCACAGGCAAGGCAGTCCTTCTGACCGCCAACACCGATATGATTCCGTTGACGCCAGCCGTGACACGCGATGGCAAACGGGTTGCTTTTGAGAACGCAAAAGATGCTTGCATCTATGAAATTACCCTAAAATACTGATAATCGATGAAAAAGAACAATATTACAAAAATGGCAATCGCTGCCGCCGCATTGATGACGGCATTCCCGGCTGCTACAACTTATGCTCAGAAATCAACAGGCTGGGGCGATTTCAAACTGTTTCTCGACCCGGGACACTCCGCAACTGAAAACCGAGGCTTGTGGGGCTATTCCGAGGCGCAGAAGGTGTTTAGCGTGGCACAGTATATCAAGGGATATCTGACGGAATATACCGATATGCTGGCAGAAAATCTGAAACTTTGCCGCAACAACGAGGTCGACATTGTAGGACTTGAGGAACGTTCCGACATGGCGAATGCCTGGGGCGCCGACTTCTTCTATGCTATCCACTCTGATGCTTCTTCCGACAAAAACACAACCGTCACTCTCTTCGGAGGATGGCGCAAGGATGGCAAAGAAATAGAGAAAACGCCTAACGGCGGTAAGGCTTTCGGAGAGATTCTCAACCCGAACCTTACAGGCGTGATGCGCATCACGACACGCGGCAACTGGTACGACCGTTGCTATTACGACCGTGCTCCTGAAACCCACGCCAACCAATATCCATATTTGTCGGTCAACCGCCGCACAAATATGGCTTCGCTGCTCAGCGAGGGCGGTTACCACACAATCGCCTCTCAGCAGCAGCTGAACATCAATGCCGACTATAAGCGTCTGGAGGCTTTCGCCGCATTCCAGTCGATATTGAAGTTCCGCAACATGACCAATCCAGAGCAGACATTCCTTGCCGGTATCATCAAAAACTCAGAAAACGATGTGCCTATCAACGGTGTGACTGTAAAGGTAGGCGACAAGACGTATGTTACTGACACATGGGAGTCTACATTTAAGAAATACACCAACAACCCCGACCTTATCCACAACGGATTCTATCTGTTTGAGGGACTTAAAGCCGGCGATGCTGTCTCGGTGGAATTTACGGCAACCGGATATGAGCCAGTGACAAAAACCGTTGTGATAAAGTCGAATCCAGCCGGACAGTCAAACGACAACGTTACATGGCTCGACATCACGATGACATCCAACGCACCTGCGAAAGTGGCATCGATTTCGGTGGAAGACACAAAGGCAGTCAGCCTTGTTGACCCTATCGTAATCACGTTCTCGCGCAAGATGGACAAAGAGTCGGTCGAAAAGGCATTCTCTATCGACAACGACGGCGAAGTGACATTGACATGGATAAACGACTATACGCTCAGCGTCGACGTTTCAAAACTCGTCCCGTTGAAGACCTACAACATAAAGATTGACGGCAGCGTTGCCAAGAACTCTCAAACAAACCAGCCGTTTGACGGCAATGGCGACGGCAATGGCGGCGACGACTATACGCTCTCAATCACAATGAAAGAGGCAGACACTACACCTGCGCAGGTGGTTTCTACCGACCCTGCCATCGACGGCGATGTGGCATACACGCTGCGTCCGGTGGTAAGAGTGGAGTATGATGAGATTATCGACTGGAACGAGGACAAGAACGCCGACTGCATGACGGTGATTGACCCGGAGGGCAACACTTATGCTGGCACACTGACTCATTCGGTTGTAAACGGCGCTTCGGTGCTGCAATATTTCTTCAGCGAAGACCTCCCTCTCGACAAGTGCTTCCTTGTTACAGTGAAACCGGGTCTTGCCGACTTGTCGGGCAACTTGACTGAAGAGTTCAGATTCCGCTTCTTGTCGGAGTACCGCCCTGTCGTTGAGTCGACCGACCTGCTTCCGCTCGACAACGTGACGGGATTCTGGGCGCCTGACGGCTCAGGCTCATCATCGGGCTTGACACAGGAAGCCAACTCGTTTACGCGCGCCAACATCGGTGTGCGTCCGGAAAGTCCTAACAGCGCATGCCTGAAGTATGATTTCGATCCTGATTTCGCTGCAGGTGTATGGCAAATCCGTGAGTATCACTCTTCGCAGAACATCGACGGCACAACCAAAGACGGCGTGCTTACGTTCTGGCTCTATGGCGACGGCTCAAACAACAGCGTCAGCGCTGCGTTGCGTGTGCGCACAAACAATAAGAACGGCGGCATCAAGTACAACTTGAAGCCGATCAACTATCGCGGATGGCATCTCGTGTCATGGAACCTGGCAAGCGATGAATACCAGCACTTCACCGGCACCGATGAAATCGCCGACAAATGGCGTTTCGACAGCTTCTTCTTGAAACACGAGAAAGCGCCGGAACAGGCGTGGAAGGGAGAAATCTACTTCAACCAGATGCAGTTTGTCAAATTCGACGATACGGCAGTACGCAAGGCTGTGCTCCACGACTTCTCATCTGTCGAGACTTTGAAATCCGCTGATGGCGGCATCGTTGTGCGCTCGCTTGGCGATGTGGTATCGGTGAAGGCCGACGGCAATATCCGCTCGGTCAATGTCTACAATGCATCCGGCGCGATGGTTGCTTCGGCAACACCTGCCGGACAGACTGCAATGGTTGCCACGGGCAATCTGGCAGGTGGCGTTTATTTCGTTAATGTAGTGGCCGACGGCGGCATCAAGACTGTCAAGATTGTCAGATAGTCAGGGACGCTTGATTGAATTAAAAAAGGCTGGACTCCAATCGGAATCCAGCCTTTTTCAGTGTCATTTGTCGTCGTCGGAGAAGTAGGCATTCTGAAAGTCGTTTTCATTGAGGCGCACTCGCTTGTTCCATCTTTGGCGCGACTGCTTCTCGAAAGCGAACATATTGACGGTGCCTTCAATTGTGGCTTCAAACGTCAAACTGTTTTTCACTCCAATCTTTCCAGCCTCAAGCGCTGCATCCTGGTTTGCACCGATGTAGGTGAACACCCAGCCCTTTTTGCACAGGCGGTCAATCAGTTTCTTCACCGATGCGCCGTCCCACTCGATGGAGTCGTTTTCATAGCCGTCGGTGATGATTGTTACAAGCACCTTGTCCTCCTTGCCTTTGCTTTTTTCAAGGTCGGTGACCGATGTGCCGATGGCGTCGTATAGGGCAGTCATTCCGCGGAGTGTGTAGTCGTTGGGGGTGAGAGGCGATGTCTGCTCGGCAATGGTGTTGCGGTAGGCATATTGCAGAGGCTCTCCGCCGCTGGCGAAGGAGAGCACGGTGACCGACTGCTCGATTTTGTCGCTTTTTTTGGCTTCCTCGCGGATGGTTGACAGCGTTTCGTTGATACCGGCAAGCGCTTGTTCGTAGATTGACGTCATTGAACCCGATGCGTCGACGATGATGAGATTGTGTACTTTAAATTGTGCCATGATTTTGATGTGTTTAGTAGTTAATAATGCTTGGTTGTGTAATTTTGACGCAAATATAAAGGCGAAGAAACGAACAACAAAATTTAATGTGTAAAAAATACGCAAATATGCCGATTTTTAACTTTTGTTTGCGTATCAATGACACAATCGTGCGTTTTTGTCGGAAAATAGGCTTAAATTTGTATTGTTGAAAAATAAGGGGTAGAAAATGTATAGTTATGAATATCCACATCCGGCTTTGACCACCGACTGCGTTGTGTTCGGATTCGACGGCTCTGGGCTGAATCTGTTGCTTGTAGAGCGAGGGTTGAAGCCGTATAAAGGCAAATGGGCTTTGCCGGGTGGCTTTGTGAGAATTGACGAGACGCTGGAAGAAGGAGCATTGCGCGAGTTGCGCGAGGAAACAGGAGTGATGGATATCTATATCGAGCAGCTGCAGGCATTCAGCCGTGTGGACCGCGACCCTCGCGAGCGTGTGGTTACGGTGGCGTTTCTTGCATTTGTGCGTCAGGAAGACTATGAGGTCATAGTCGGTGACGATGCCGCTAAGGCACAGTGGTTTCCGGTGGATATGTTGCCTGATTTGGCATTCGACCATAGCGAGATTGTACGTGTGGCACTCGACAAACTGCGGTGGAAAATCACCTATGAGCCGTTGGCATTCCGTTTGCTCAACAAAGAGTTTACGATGACACAGGTGCAGACCATCTACGAGGCGGTGCTCGGGCAGAAGTTCGACCGTCGAAACTTTTACAAGAAGATGACCGCCATGGGCTACATTGTGGCTACAGATGGTGTGGGGCGGCGAAACTACGAAGCGTTCGATATTCTTAATGAGTATTGTTGCGAAAAAATGCCGGTGTTGGCAGCGCGCGCGCCGCGCGGCAGCGGGCGTCCGGCTACGCTCTACACATTTGACGAGGCTAAATATAGGGAGCAGATAAACAATAAAAATGTTTTGTGATGGAAGAATACCATGTGAAAATAACCGTTGAGCGCGGCGGTGAAAGCCAGTGTGTCAACACGACGGCGAAGACGGCGATTTACCTGTCGGTGCTCGGTTTTGTTCTGGTTGGCATCCCGTATGTCGGATGGCCGTACCTCGCATTGTGTTTCATTGTTGCAATCAAGGCGTTGAGGCGCAAGCCGCGAGGACTGGCACTGTTGGCGTTGCTGATCGACTCCCTTTGCCTTTTCGTGAAATACGTTATTGCCGTTTCATAGTAGAGAATCTGCACAATGAGCCAATGTATCGAAATGTAGTTCAAAATTTTATAAATCAGGTTCTCAACGCAGAAATGGAGATTGGTTAAGCTGTAAAGGCAGAATTCATAATTGCCAATGGATATGATTGCTCTCAGCCGCATAAAAATGGATAATAATAAACATGAAATGACGACGGTTACTCTGAATGTGAAAAGGACGGGTAGATAAAGCGGTGGCGTCAAAAACGCATCTTTTTTCATACAATAACCAGTCGGCGGGGAGTAATTCCGATAAATATGTGTAAATTTGTGTGTGAATAAAAGGATATAACTATGTTTTCAGGAATAGTAGAGACTGCAGCCACAGTGGTTGCGCTGAGAAAAGAAGGCGGCAATCTGCACATCACAATGAAGTGCGACTTTGCCCCGGAGTTGAGAATAGACCAGTCGGTGGCCCATAATGGCGTATGCCTCACGGTGGTCGACCTTCCTGGCGACGGCACGTTTACCGTCACGGCGATTCAGGAGACGCTCGACCGCTCAAACCTCGGGTTGCTGCAGGTTGGCGACCTTGTCAACCTTGAGCGTTGCATGCCGATGAACGGACGTCTTGATGGCCACATCGTGCAGGGGCACGTAGACCAGACCGCAGTGTGCTGCGAGGTGCGCAACGTTGAGGGCAGCCGCTATTTCAAGTTTGCCTACGACGTTGATGCCGAAATGGCGCGCAAGGGCTATGTCACAGTAGAGAAAGGCTCCGTCACAGTCAATGGCGTCAGCCTTACGGTGTGCAATTCCCAGCGCGACAGTTTTGAGGTGGCAATAATCCCCTACACCTTTGAGCATACCAATTTCTGCCGCATAAAGGAGGGTACGGTTGTAAATATAGAATTTGACATCATCGGCAAGTATCTCAGCCGTTTGATGGAGTTTTCAAAATAAGCGATGACCGATTTTTATAAACTTGTTGACGAGCGTCAGAGCGACCGTGGCTACGACACGGAGCGCAGCGTGCCGCGCGAGGCGGTGATGCGCATTGTCGACGCAGCCCGCCGGGCGCCGTCGGCATGCAATTCCCAGCCGTGGCATTTCATCGTGGTCGACAAGCCGGAACTTTGTGCAGAAGTGGCAGATGCCCTGACGTCCATAGGGATGAACAAGTTTGCCTCACAGGCTCCATGCTTCATCGTATTGGTGCAGGAGGCGCCCAATTTCACCGCCCGTCTTGGCGGATGGATAAAGAACAAGCATTTCCCGCTTATAGACTGCGGTATAGCTGCGTCGTATCTCACCCTCGCAGCCGCAGATGAAGGCCTTGGCTCGTGCATGATGGGATGGTTTGACGAGAAGCGGCTGAAACGGTTGCTTGGAGTGCCGCGCAGCCGGCGAGTGCTGCTTGTGGTGTCGCTGGGCTACAGCACCCAGCCGTTGCGTCAGAAACAGCGTCGCGCGCTCGATGCCGTGATGGGCGACAATAAATATTGACTATGCAGAAGAAGCTGAAAAGTTGGATAGAGGCAACCCGACTGCGCACATTGCCCGTGTCGACGGCAGGAGTGGTTGTAGCGTCGGGCTGTGCCTATAACGACGGCTCGTTCAAGTGGCAGCCGGCGTTGTTGTGTTTTCTTTTTGCCGTACTGGCACAGGTGGCGTCCAATTTCGCCAACGAATATTTCGACTATGTCAACGGCTCCGACAAAAAAGGACGTGAGGGATTCCGACGCGGAGTAACCGAGGGCGACATCACGCCGCGGGCAATGCTGCGCGCCACGTTTGGCACCCTTGCCACCGCCTGCGCCGTGGGCTGCTGCCTAATTCCGTTCGGAGGCTGGCAACTGATACCGATAGGCGTTGTGGTCGCTGTTTTCGCACTCGCCTACAGTGCCGGACCCTATCCGCTGTCGCGCGTCGGACTTGGAGATGTCGCGGTGTTGGTGTTCTTCGGCTTTGTGCCTGTTTGCCTTACGTATTATGTGCAGACAGGCGAGATTACCGGCAATGTGGCCGCTGCATCGGCAGCCGTGGGACTGATGGGGTGCAACGTGTTGATTGTGAATAACTACAGGGATATGGAGGATGACCGTGAGGCTGGCAAACGCACCACTGTGGTGCGCTTTGGACGCCGTGTCGCTGCCATTGCCTACCTCTTGTTCGGAATTGCCGCCGTTTGGCTGACTGCACCGTTGTGGGCAGAGAAGTTCTGGATATTTTTCATAGCACCCGCGATTTATTTGTGCCTGCATTACCACACGTGGCAACGCATCCGCCGCAGCCGTGGCGCAGCTTTGAATCCGCTGCTTGGCGCCACCGCCCGCAATATGCTGGTGTATTCGTTGTTGTTGCTTGCGGTGTGTTTGATATAGCATTATGGCAGAATCCGGTTATATATCCGACGACGCTGCCTCATTTTACCAGCAGTTGGAAACGCTGCTCGACAGCGGTTGGGGAATCCGTAAAAAATATGACGCGCTGCGCGACGCGTTCAAACGCGCAATCAATCAGGAAGTGGGTTTGACCAACCTGAATTTCTCGGGAACATTTGCCAAATTGGACTATCTGATAAAGGAAAAAGGCATTTCCGAGGCAGAGTCGGTGCGTCTGCACGGCACTCGCCGCACACTCAACACCCTTTCTGAAATTTCCGACCGGCAATTGCAAGATTCAATCGGCAGCGATGTGAAGTCGGCGGCGATGCTTGTTGAGGCACTGCTTGGCGAGCCGATTCCGAAGTCGCTGCGGCGTAAACTGCCCGTTGACGACAAGCCACGGACATGGGGCAAGTTTAACAGCGGCAACCTACGGTGTGTTGTCGACACATGGGACAACGAATATATCCACGTCACGGAAGAACGCGGCGGCTTGCCGCTGACCGTGTGCTACGGACAGCAAAACGTCTATCTGACACGCGAAGGCCGTGGCGACTGGTCGTATCTGTCGCTGCTGCTCAGACGCGGCGTGCAGCTCAACCTCGTGCGCGTGCGCTATGACAGCGAAATCTGTATGCCGGAACTGATAATCTACGAGCCCGACTATCTTGTGAACGTCACGACCATTGCGTCGTGTTTCGAGACTTATGCTGAATCGCCGCTTGTGGCTTTGGTCAATAAATTCAAGCCGCAGCCCAACACCTTGCCCATACATCTTGGAAATCTTTCTGGGCAGTATCTCGACGAGACGGTGCATCGGAGCACACGCTCGTTTGAGGAAGGAATGATGGACTTTTTCAGAAACAATGCCATAGGACTTGTGGCATGCGACGCTATGCGAAGCCGGGAAGACGTGGCGAAATTCTATGCCGACGCGCGTATGCAGAAAAGCAATGTCGAGAAACTTATAGGCAACGACTTGCCCAAAGCCGTTGGCGGCATTGACATGAGGAAGGCAGTGCTCGAACCCACATTCTTCAGCGAAGTGCTTGGCATACAAGGGCGTCTCGACCTGTTGGTGGAAAAAGACGGCGAGGCGGTGATCGTGGAGCAGAAATCAGGAAAAGGAGCGTTTGTGCCGACCGCCTCGCCACATTATAATCCAAACCGTCCAAAGCCACAGGAGAAACATCTGGTGCAGCTGATGCTCTACCGCGCCCTGTTTGTCTATGAGTTTGATAAATATGCCGGACAGCTGCGCCACGTCATGCTTCTCTATTCGCGTTATCCCGAGGGCCTTGTGTCAACGGCACAGCGTCCGGAACTGATGCTTAGGGCCATACGGATGCGCAACTTGTTGGCATATAGCGAAATCCTATATGCTTCAGAGGGTGTCGGGATGCTTGACGGACTGACCCCTGAACTGTTGAATGAGAAAAACTCCAAAGGCGTGTTGTGGACAAGATACACCAGGCCCGAACTCAACGAAGTGCTGTCGCCGATACAGAATGCGTCGCCGTTGGAACGCGTCTATTTCTTCCGTTTTATGCAGTTTCTCGAAAAAGAGCATCTGCTGTCGAAGATAGGCAACAAAATCAAGGACAACAGCGGGTTTGCATCAATCTGGCTCGATTCGCTCGAAGACAAGATTGCTTCAGGCGGCATCTATTGCAACCTCACACTCGACACAGCTGCTTTTGCCGATTCTCCGGTGACCGACGTGACACTGCGGTTTGCCGATACTGACGCCGCCGACACCTCTAATTTCCGGGTGGGCGACATCGTGGTGCTTTATCCGTATAAAGAAAACACCGAGCCCAACGCCTGCGCATGGATGGTGGAACGCGGCACGATAGCCGATATCAGTGTAGACGGCGTCAGGGTGGCACTTCGCAATCCGCAGACAGACAGCCGCGTGTTTCCTCAGACCGACGGCATCCGCTGGGCGATAGAGCACGATTTGTTTGACTCGTCGACAAATGCCCTTTATGCAGGGATGCACAGTTTCCTGACTGCACCCATACGGCGGCGCGATATGCTGCTGTCGCAGCGTATGCCCGAAATCGACGCCGGCAGATGCCGCAAGGGAGACTACGGCAATTTCAACACCCTCGTGGAGAGAGCGAAGCAAGCCCGTGAGCTGTTTCTTGTGATAGGCCCTCCAGGCACCGGCAAGACGTCGTTCGGACTGCTTAACATCCTGCGTGAGGAACTGCTTGAGGCAGACACCAGCATACTGCTGCTGTCGTACACCAACAGGGCGGTGGACGAAATTTGCAGCAAACTTAAAGAACAGGGCATCGATTTCATACGTATCGGTTCGGAGATTTCGTGCGACAAGGCGTATCACGCAAACCTTCTTCGCAACAAAATCCAGCAGTGCCGCACGGGCGACGCTGTGGCGGGAACACTGAAAGACGCGCGTGTGGTCTGTGCCACCACCGCAGCGCTTAACTCCAATGTCAATCTGTTTAAAATCAAACGTTTCGACCTTGCTATTGTCGATGAGGCGTCGCAAATCCTCGAACCCCACCTGCTGGGGCTGATGTGCGCGCGCTCAGGCAATGCCGACGCCATCTCACGCTTCGTGCTTATTGGCGACCACAAGCAGTTGCCAGCCGTTGTGCAGCAGACCGAAGCAGAGTCGAGAGTGACAGAGCCGGAGCTGCTGTCAATTGGACTGACCGACTGCCGCCGCTCACTGTTTGAGAGGTTGCTGTCGTTGTTTAAAACCGTTGACGGATATGATTGTCGCTATGTTTATATGCTTACACGTCAAGGTCGTATGCATCGCGACATAGCCGACTTTCCCAATGAGGCGTTCTATGGCGGCAGACTTGACGTGGTGCCGTTGCCGCATCAGCTGGCGGCAAACACAGCCTGCACGTCGACCGACGGCATCTGCCGACTGCTGCAATTGCGCAGGGTGGCATTTGTGGCATCGGAGAAGCCAGAAATGTCGGGTTCAGCAAAGACCAATCAGGTGGAGGCTGACATGATAGCCGCTATGGTGGAGAGAATCTTCAGGCAGGCAGACCGCTTCGACGACAGTGCGACGGTAGGAGTCATCGTGCCTTACCGCAACCAGATTGCAACCGTAAGAAACGCAATCGACAGATATGGCATCCCGGCGTTGCACTCCATAACAATCGACACCGTGGAACGCTTTCAGGGCAGCCAGCGCGACTACATAATCTACGGACTTACAGTGCAGCAGCGATGTCAGTTGAACTTTTTGACCGACAACGTATTTGAAGAAGACGGAACACTCATCGACCGTAAACTCAACGTGGCGATGACACGCGCCCGCAAGCATCTGACAATTGTCGGAAATCCCGACATCCTCGCCGGGAGCGCAGTCTATCGCAGGCTGATGGATTTTATGAAGAGCAGGGGCTGCTATTTCAATGTCGCGTGTGAAAAATTCTGCGCTGGAGATTTCAGCGTTTAGGCGTGTCCTGCAAAAAGATAAACATCAGATATTGCTACTTTTGCCGACCAATCGGCGAAAAAAGTGAAGCGGTTAACATATTTTTGTGGGTAGAAGCTGAAAAAAGTGATAAATATCATAGGTTTTGGCTGATAGAGTGATTAATTTTGCATTCGGAAAAATAGAACTATACATATTAAACGCTGTTAAGAAATAGAAAAAATTCAATCTATAGGTATGAAAATTAAGACAGTTATTGGACTGACAAAGCGAGTGGCTTTGTTAGGTTTGGTTTTGGGTGTCAGCATGACCTCATGTGGCAAGAAAGACCAGCAGGGACAGCAGCAACAGGCTGCTCCGCAAATCGGGTTTATCACAGTAACCAAGTCGAGTGCAGATTTGGAAAGCGTTTACCCGGCAACGATTAAGGGACAGAAGGATGTGCAGATACGTCCACAAGTTTCAGGATTCATTACAAAGGTTTGTGTAGACGAAGGTCAGCAAGTGTCGGCAGGACAGGTGCTGTTTGTAATCGATCAAGTGCAGTATGAGGCAGCGGTAAACCAGTGCAAGGCATCCGTTGCGGCAGCTCAGCAGCAGGTCAACAGCGCTCAGATTACCGCCAACAACAAGAAAAAACTTTTTGAGAAAAACGTGATCAGCGACTACGAGAACCAATTGGCTCAAAACGACCTCGCAGCAGCCAAAGCACAGCTGGCGCAAGCCCGCGCAGCGCTTGTCAATGCAGAGAAGAACCTCTCTTATACAGTGGTGAAGGCTCCATCGGCAGGTTATGTCGGCTCGATTCCAAACCGTGAGGGTTCGCTTGCAAGCCCGTCTTCACAACAGCCTCTCACCACAATTTCCGACATCTCAGAGGTTTATGCCTACATTTCGTTCAACGAAAAGCAAGTGCTTGAGATGACACAAAACGGCAGCGTATCGCTTGCCAAAGCGCTCAGCGAGCTTCCAGCAGCAAAATTGAAACTCTCTGACGGCAGCTACTATTCAGAATTGGGCAAGTTCTCGACGATGACAGGTATGCTCGACAACACCACCGGTTCGGCATCGGTGCGCGTGGCGTTCAAAAACCAGAACGGAATGCTCCGCAGCGGTTCTACAGGCTCTGTTGTCATCCCGGCACACTACGACAACGTAATCATTATACCTCAGTCGGCAACCACCGAATTGCAGGACAAGAAATTCGCATACGTTGTTGACAAGGCTGGCAAAGTCACCGCACGCCCAATCGAGGTGCTTGCAAACAACGACGGACAGAACTACGTGGTTACCAGTGGACTTGAGAACGGCGAACATGTCGTGGTTCAAGGTGTAGGCGTAAGCGTCCGCGAAGGTGTGCAGATCACTCCGGTCGACATGACAGGCAAGGATCTCAGCCAGGCAGCAGGCGCACAGCAGAAGTAACAGGAAAACAATAAGGAAAATTAGAATAAAGAGAAATGAAATTAGATACGTTTATCAACCGGCCGGTGCTCTCGACCGTGATATCCATCTTCATTGTGATTTTGGGTGTCGTCGGAATGTTGTGGTTGCCAATCACGCAGTATCCTGACATTGCGCCTCCAACAATCCAGGTTTCGACAACCTATACCGGTGCCGACGCCAAGACTGTGCTCAACTCCGTGATTGCGCCTATCGAGGAGCAAATCAATGGTGCTGAAGGCATGACATATATCCAATCAACGGCAACCAATACAGGTAGCGCCACGATTACAGTTTATTTCGAGCAGGGCTTCGACCCCGACATGGCTGCCGTCGATGTACAGAACCGTGTGGCAAAGGCACAGAGTATGCTTCCTGCCGAGGTGACAAGAGTGGGTGTTATTACGCAGAAGCGACAGACGTCAATGCTGCTTGTGTTCTCGCTCCTTTCTCCAGACGGCAAGTTTGAGCAGGAATTCATCGAGAACTATATGAAAATCAACGTCATCCCGCAGATTCAGCGTGTGAACGGCGTGGGCGACGCGATGGTGATGGGTGCCGACTACTCTATGCGTATCTGGCTTAAGCCAGACGCCATGGCACAGCACAACCTTATGCCTTCCGATGTAAGTGCGGCTCTCGCCGACCAGAACATCGAGGCTGCTCCGGGTCAGTTCGGTGAAAACGGCGGAACGGCATTCCAATATGTGATGCGCTACCGCGGACGTCTGATTACTCCAGAAGAGTTTGACAAGATTATCATCCGCGCCGACAAAGACGGCAACGTCCTCTATCTGAAAGACGTGGCAACGATGGAGCTTGGCCGTGTAAGCTACGGCTTCAAGGGCAAGACAAACGGTCATCCAGCCGCTTCCGCCATCATCTTCCAGACTGCGGGCTCCAATGCGACTCAGGTTATCAAGGACGTTGAGGCAAAAATCAACGAGGCAGGAAAAGAGCTTCCAAACGGATTGGAATTCAACGTTTCAATGAACACCAACGACTTCCTATACGCATCAATCGAAGAGGTTATCAAGACCCTTATCGAGGCGTTTATCCTCGTGTTTCTTGTGGTTTACGTGTTCCTTCAGGACTTGCGTTCAACTATTATTCCGGCAATCGCCATTCCGGTGGCGTTGATTGGTACGTTCTTCGGACTTTATTTGATTGGCTTCTCAATCAACTTGTTGACACTCTCGGCATTGGTGCTCGCCATTGCGATTGTGGTCGACGATGCGATTGTGGTGGTCGAGGCGGTCCATGCCAAACTCGACGAGGGCTACACCTCGGCACGTATGGCTGCAATCGACGCTATGCGTGAGATAGGCGGCGCGATTGTCTCAATCACCCTTGTCATGATGCTTGTGTTTATTCCAGTGTCGTTCATGTCAGGAACGTCGGGCGTGTTCTATCGCCAGTTTGGTTTGACAATGGCAATCGCCATCGGACTGTCGGCATTGAACGCATTGACCCTGTCGCCGGCTTTGTGTGCGGTGTTCCTGAAACCTCACAAGGCAGATGGCGGCTCCAAGAAAGTGTCGTTTGTAAAGGCATTCCACGAAGGATTCAACCGCAATTATGAGAAACTGCTCGTCCGCTACAAAAAATGGGCAGGATTCTTCATCAATCATAAAATCACGGCATTCGGCGTTGTGGCAGCCAGCATCGTGGCGCTTGCCGCAATGATGATGACCACGTCGACCGCTTTGGTTCCTAATGAGGACACCGGCGTGTTGTTCTGTATGGTCAACATGCCGCCTGCAACGTCGCTTGATAAAACAGAGGCCACACTTGCCAAGGTGGACAAGATTCTTGCCGCCAATCCGGCAGTCGAGTCGCGTACGGAGATTCTTGGTTACAGCTTTATCGCCGGTCAGGGCAACACGTACGGTACGTTTATCGTAAAGCTCAAGGACTGGAGCGAACGTGAGAAAGGACAGGATGCAACAAGCGTGCTCGGACAGCTTTACGGCGCAGTGGGTCAGCAGATAAAAGACGCCACAGTGATGATGTTCCAACCACCGATGATTTCCGGTTATTCGGTAACCAGCGGTTTCGAGCTTCAGCTGCAAGACAAGACTGGTGGCGACATCAACAAGTTTTTCCAGATTTATCAGCAATTCATCGGCGCGCTCAACCAGCGTCCGGAAATCCAGCAGGCTTACTCAACGTTTAACCCGACATTCCCGCAGTATATGGTCAATGTCGATGTTGCCAAGACCAAGCAGGCAGGAATCAGCCCGAGCGTTGTGTTGTCGACGCTGCAAGGCTACTACGGCGGTATGTATGTGTCGAACTTCAACCGCTTCGGTAAACTTTACCGTGTGATGATGCAGGCCGATCCAAGCGCGCGTATCTCACCGGAAACGCTGAATCAGGTGAAAGTGCGTGTAGGCAACGAAATGTCGCCTATCACCAACTTCATCACGCTTGAGCGCGTCTACGGACCAGATATTATCTCGCGCTTCAACCTGTTTACCTCGATTTCTGTCAGCGGTACGCCAAATCCAGGCTACAGTAACGGTGACGCCATCAAGGCCATCCAGGAAGTAGCGGCACAGACATTGCCTATGGGCTACGGCTATGAGTTCTCAGGAATGACGCGTGAGGAGCAGAATTCATCAGCGGCGTCGACTGCAATCGTGTTCGGACTTTGTCTGCTCTTTGTCTACCTGCTTCTGTCGGCACAATATGAAAGCTACATCCTGCCGCTGTCGGTTATCTTGTCTATTCCGTTGGGCTTGATGGGATCATTCCTCTTTGCGAAGATTTTTGGTGTGAACAACAACATCTATCTGCAAATCGGTTTGATCATGCTTATCGGTCTGTTGGCAAAGAACGCCATCCTTATTGTAGAGTTCGCTCTTGACCGTCGCAAGACGGGAATGAGCATCGTGGGCGCCGCTATCGCCGGTGCGGCAGCGCGTCTGCGTCCTATTTTGATGACAGGCTTCGCAATGATTATCGGTCTGTTGCCGCTGATGCTTGCCAACGGTGTAGGCGCCAACGGTAACCGTTCGCTTGGAACCGGTGCTGTCGGCGGTATGTTGATTGGTATGATTCTTCAGGTGCTTATCGTTCCGGCATTGTTCGTTGCGTTCCAAAAGATTCAGGAGAAGATACAGCCGCTGAAGTGGAAGGACACAGACAACGCTGAAATCGACGATCAGATTGAGCAATATTCACGCAATTAATAAAGAGTGAAATCAATGAATAAAAGCAAATTATTAAGTGCAGCACTCGTAGTGGCAATCGCCACTACGACGGCAAGCTGCCATATCTATAAGAAATTCGAGATGCCAGAGGAAGGCATCGCCGGTGAGGTCGCCGCAGCCCAGAAAGAGGCTGTCGACTCAACGGCTCTCGGCAATGTGAAATGGGAACAGGTGTTTACCGACCCGCAGTTGCAGGCACTCATTCAGATAGCTCTCGACAGCAATGTCGATCTTGAGAACGCCCGTCTGAATGTGGATATCGCCAAAGCTCAGCTGCAGGGCGCCAAGCTCAGTTATCTGCCGAGCGTGGCTTTGACGCCCAATGGCGGAACGGCTTCCTATGGAGGCTCGAAAATAACGAAAGGCACGTGGTCGTATACCATCCCGGCTACCGCAAGCTGGGAAATCGACGTGTTCGGAAAGTTGCTCAACAACAAGCGCAACGCCGAGGCGGCGGTGCTTCAGACAGAGGCATATCGTCAGGCAGTGCGCTCGCAGATAATCAGTGGAGTGGCAAACTGCTACTACACCATCGCAATGCTCCAGCGCCAGTTGCAGATTCTCAACGAGACATCGGCAATCTGGCAGGAAAGTATCAAGACGATGCAGGATTTGAAAGAGGCAGGACGCTACAACGAAGTGGCAGTGGTGCAGAGCAAGGCCAACTATGCAAGCCTGCTCGCAACTATACCGCAAGTAGAGGAGTCGCTTCATCAGGTCAACAGCAGCCTGTCGCTGCTCTTGAACCGTCCGCAGCAGACATGGGTTGTCGACTCATCCTATGAGCCGAGTTTCCCGGAATATATGGAGAAAGGCGTGCCGATGTCGTATCTTGCGGCCCGTCCAGACGTGCAGGCAGCAGAGCAGTCGCTCGCAATGGCATATTACGCCACCAACACAGCGCGTGCGGCATTCTATCCAAGCCTTGTAATTTCGGCAGGCGGCGGCTTCACCAACTTGCTCGGAAGCGTTATCGTAAACCCTGGCAAATGGTTCTATCAGCTTGCTGGACAGCTTACGGCGCCACTCTTCAGCCGCGGACGCAACATCGCCACGCTGAAGGCAGCCAAACTGCAGCAGCAGCAGACGCTCAACACGTTTGAGCACACAGTGCTTGCCGCCGGAGCTGAAGTGGGCGACGCTTTGGTGAGCTACAACAAGAACAAGCAGCGCAGCGCTCTGCTCGTCGACCAGGTTGACAACCTGTCGAAAGCCGTTGAATACAACAACGACCTTATGAAGTACAGCACAGCCACCTATCTGGAAGTGCTTACGGCACAACAGTCGCTTCTCAACGCACAAATGTCGCAGCTGCAATGTGAACTTCAAGTGCGTCAGGCAGCCATCAGCCTCTATCAGGCTCTCGGCGGCGGACGTTGATATAATATTAATTACCTTAATCAGAAACACAATGATTAGTCCATTAGCATTTGTTGACCCGACAGCGAAAATCGGCGACAACGTAACAATTTATCCTTTCGCTTTTATCGACAAGGATGTGGAGATAGGCGACGGATGCATCGTGATGCCTAATGCCAGCATTATGCAAGGCGCGCGCCTCGGCAAGAATGTGAAGGTGTATAATAACGCAATCATAAGCGCGTCGCCTCAAGACTTCCGCTGGAAAGGCGAAATGTCGTACGTCATCATCGGCGACAACACCGTGATACGCGAGATGGCGATAATCAACCGCAGCATCCACGAGGGCGGCGCCACCAAAGTGGGCGCAAACTCGTTTGTGCTTGCGGATTCGCACATCGGCCACGACAGCGAGATCAGCGACCATTGCGTGGTTGGCAACAACGTGCAGATTGCCGGAGATGTGTTTATCGACTCTTGCTCGATTCTTTCCACCGGCGTGAAAGTGTTTGAAAACAGCCACATTGGTAAATGGGTGTTTGTCAAAGGTGGATGCCGCGTTTCGGGCAATGTGCCTCCTTTCATCATCCTTGCCCACAATCCGGCTGTCTATTATGGCGTGAACGCAACGATTATGCGCCATAAGGACAACTTCAATGAAGAAGAAATCGACGATATCGCAAAAGCATACCGCCACATCTATCAGTGCAACGTGTCGCTCTTCAACGCCGTAAAACGCATTGAGGCCGACATCCCTGAAAGTAAGTCGCGTGATGCCATCCTTGATTTCATCAAGAAGAACGACAACAAGATTGTAGCATTGCCTAAACTGGACATGTATTAACGGTCGCAGTTGCAGACCATAAAAAGCGAGGCCGGGCAGAAATTGCATGGTCTCGCTTCTTTTCGCGTTTAAGGCTCTTCTGAGTCAAAAAAATATGTTGCTGTCTGATAGAGTGTTGGCATTCTTAGCTCAATTTTTTTGAAAAAAATATCCCGAAAATTTTGTGGGATAGAAAAAAGGCATTACCTTTGCAACCGAAATCAACAAAACGTTGACTCCGTAGCTCAGTTGGTAGAGCAAATGACTCTTAATCATTGGGTCGAGAGTTCGAGCCTCTCCGGGGTCACAAAGCAGTCGCTGAAAAGTGGCTGCTTTTTTTATTTCTGTCGGCCACAGGCAGTGGCGTACCGGGTTACGGGAGAGTGTTGTCGCTCCGCGACGATGGACATACCGATGTGGAACGGTTTTGTCAATGTCAATCAAATGGCGAGGGCAACCGCCGAAGGGCGGTTGTATAATCATAGCCCCAGGTTGGCTTGTCTACCTGGGGTCAGTAGCGGAAGACGAATCTACCGCCGAAGAGCGGTTGTATAAATCAAGGAAAATATTTTTGCAAGAAATTTTGCATCGGCGATTTCGGGAAAGTTGAGTCAGCGGAATCGCAACCATCCTGGAGAAGCCGTCGTACCTTCCCGCAGCATCTCTCTGCAACCGCTCTTCGGCGGTAGTTGCGCATGCCACCAGTGTCACGGGGTAGGCAAGCCAACCCCGAGCTAACATGTGCAACCGCTCTTCGGCGGTTTTCCCTCCCCGCGGCATCTTTCTACAACCGCTCTTCGGCGGTAGTTGCGCATGCCACCAGTGTCACGGGGTAGGCAAGC
>OLOX01000378.1_pt1 | contig 46864 bp, 47 predicted proteins | sample 1672091 | NCBI WGS metagenome assembly OLOX01 (sample SAMEA3136644, study PRJEB25190) | human gut metagenome | reverse complement strand
TAAGTGGAGATGAATACAATTCGATAGAGAAACTTGTTAGATAAATTACAATTTAATAGTAAGAACGAGATTGATAAAAATAGAAATACTTCAAAAATACAGTCATTGATATCTTTTGACTGTATTTTTACTTTACAATTAAGAGAATCTTTTTATTAGATTACTAACTTCTTCAATAAAAAGTTTAGGCTCAAAATTTCTCTCATAATATTCATATCCAAAAACTTTTTCAAAATTTTTTACAGATAGATTCTTATTCCTATTAGATAAAGCATAATTAATATTGTTTCGTATAGAATGAATGTTAAAACCATATTCACAATGTAAATATAAATAAATCTTTTCAAGAGTAATGAACTCAATATCGTTTTGTATAGTATATTGAATGGATTTGTTAATTAATTTTGTTCCAATATATGAAGTATTTAAACCTAAAGAACGAAGTATATTTGTAATTTGTAAAACTTCACTTGGACTAATTTTATGATCTCTAGTCTCCATTACTCTTTCCAACCTTTCCTTTAAAACTAATTCAATTATACTTAATTTATGTAAACAATTCAAAAATATAAAATGTGCAAAATAAGTGCAAAAGTGTGCATAGATTGAACATTTATAGAGGTTGAAAAATAAAAATTAATAAATTTTATAAAGTTTTTATTGTAAAATTATCTAAAAAGTAAAAAATGTGCAAATTCTGCACATAATTACAATATATTAAACAAAAAGAAAAAGCATGGGGAATCCGACAAATTACCATGCTTTTCTGCTTTAAGATTTCTCTTAAAACTATATAATTATTTAAACTTTCGTAGCAAGTTTAAAATAATTATCAAATATATTATACCACAAAAGGAAAAATTTTAAAATAGGTGGGGAACAATTAAGTTCCCCCATTTGCCTTATCTAGCAACCAGGGCTTCCGTCCACCGTATTCAAAATCTTTCATAATGTCGGTTTCCTTTCTATCAATCTCTATTTGCAATGTATCAATATTTTTAGGAATCCAACATAGGTGGAGGATTCTATACAAAAATCCAAGCGGCTACGATGCTTGGAGTATTTACTAAAAGTATTGATTAACATTAAGCATTTAGCTTAGGTTTGGATTCTTATATAAAAAGATAAGACCATGTAAACCTACAAATAGGTATATATATATTATACTACTTTTATTAGTATAAATCAAATGAAATGCTGGTATATCAAGCATTACATCACTCTAAACATTGAAAATATTGGAAATAAATGTTATAATAATAGTATATTTTAATATTAAAGTTTATATTGGAGGAAAAAATGTCCGATTTTAATAGTAAAGAATTTGGAAATAAATTAAGAGAATTAAGAAAAAGTAAAGGTTTAAGTCAAGACAATCTTGCAAATAAATTAAATATAAGTAGAACAACAATAGGTAGATTTGAAAGTGGAGAAATGATACCAAATGCTCAAATAATAAAAGAATTATGCGAAATATTAGGTGTTTATTCTACTGAATTATTTGAAATGGACTATAAAATAAAAAATAAAGATGATATAAAAAATCCATTTAAAGCTAATTGTTTATATATGTATTTCAATGCTTATAATTATAGAACAGGAAAATTTGGTAAAGGTAAATACAAATTAGAAATAAGAGAATTTCCTAATTACATACAAGTAAATATGATTGATTTAATAGATAATAAAATATATACATCTGGCTATATGTTATCTGATAACAATGCTTGTTTTATAATACTTGAAAACTATAAACCTAACAATGCTAGATTAGAAGTAGCAGAAATTATAATTAATGTATGTAATGGTGTAGATGATTTTATGATGGGTTCATATTTAGGAACAGATAGACAATATAGACCTTCAATTAGAAAATGTTATTTTTCTAAAAAAGATATCGAATTTACTGATGAAATGTTTGAAAACTTAAAAATAACTGAAAAAGAAAATCATACATTAAAAAAGGAAAATGCTTTATATTTAGAAATATTTAATAATTAAAATACTATCAAATAAACTATTTTATAATCGAATTTATTGAATGTGAAATTTATTTTTCACGTTCTTTTTTTGGGCTTATTTCAATACTTTGCTGAATTTATAAAAACTAATTTTTTAGTAAATTTTAGTTTAAATTAAAAAGTATATTAAAAAATTAGAAAATATTAGATAAATGAATTTCTATGCCTCTCCACCATGCTACCATATAATCAAGCTAGCAAAAATTAATTGATATTGCAATATCAGAGAAAGGATAAAACAAAATTGGATAATAAAAAAGATAACCTTAATTTCAACTATAAGAAAATATCAGATGATGAAATTCTTTTTGATAATGTTCATAACACTAATGAAAAGGATTTTAATAAAAAAGAAATTATTACTGAAATGATAAAAGGCAATATTTCAGATTTAGTAAAAAATCAATTAAATATTAACAAAAGAGATGACTTACAAGAAAAGGCTTATACAGATAGTGAAAATCATACAAATGTAAATAAAAAAACTAATTGGTTTGCAGAGTATAAAAAACAAACTATAACTGTAACAAAAGAGAAAATTAGAGCTTATTTAAAAAACTATAAAGACTTAGATAAATTAATAAAATATCGTAAGAAAAGAATAATGAGTGGAAAAATTAAACCAGAAAGTAATGAATTGAATCTTGGTGATTTTGAAGATTACGACTTTTTAGAAGATTCCGTAATAGATGAACAAACATTCTTAATATTAACAGATCATAAGATTCAAGAAATGGAATTTTATCAAAAAGAACTAATGATGATTTTAGAATATTTAAAGAAATATATATTTGTTTCATATCAATTTTTGGTACTTAAATATTATTTAAAACTTTCTAATGAAGATTTAAAAATTGCTACAAATATTGAAAAAACAGAATACATAGATAACTCAATAATTGAATACATCTATCAAAAATTATGTGAGGAGGCTAAAAATGGCAGAGATAAAGACAATCTATAATGCCATTAATGAAGATAAGACTATGAAAAGATATGTGGATTTGAGAGATATAAAAATCGAATCTCGTGATGATTTATTAAAAACTTGTCAAGTATTTAGAAATCCTAGGTTTGAAACTTTTAGAATTATATACATGAAAAATAATACAGTCATAAACTACGAATCTATTACATCTAAACTTCCTAATGCTTGTAATATATTTAGAATAAAAACTAAAAGACCATATTTAAAAGATACTACAGGATTTGAAGATATAAATAGAAGAATGTATCGACTTGGAGCTAATGGATATTATTTACAACATAATCATCCATCTGGAAATGCAAAAGCAAGTATAGACGATATGATAATTACAGAAAGATTATCTAAAAATGTTAAGGGATTCAAAGGTCATATTATAGTCGATCATGGAACTTATGCTTGGATTGAACAAGATAATAGAACAGGAAAATTAAAAGCAGAAAATTATATAAAAATTGAGTATTTACCCACATTAAATACACAAGAATTAATTAAAGATAGTCCTTTATTACAAAAAACTATCAATTCAAGAAATGAACTAGCAAGATTAATGTATGATGTAAAACACTCTAATAGTCATTCTTGCCTAGTATTAACATCAGCAACAAATAATATAAGGTTATTTCAAGAAGTACCTAATACATTTATTAATATGAGTTATAAACAAATTGGTGGATATATAAAAAATAGATGTGTAAATACAGGTTCTATAAGAGCATTTTTAGCAACAACAGATAAACCTTTTTTTGAAAGGGCAAAAGAACTTGTTAATTTAGGATATGCTTCAGATTGTATTGCTTATATGATTACAAAAGATAAATCAGAAATAATTGAAGGTGCAGAAAAAGAATTTATAGACCAAAATATTTTTAAATCATTAAATATTGGAATGAGTAAAAGAAATTTTGAAAATAAAGAAGGTGAAGATTTAAGTATATGAAAAAAATAAATAAAAATATACAACAAGAAATAAGTGAATTAAATCAATTTTTTGAAGATATGGAAAAAAGTTTATTTACAGAATATTCTGAAAAAGATTTTGAGGATATGGAAAAAGATTATACTTTATCAGAAAAAAAGAAAGAGAGGTTTAACTATGGGAGATAGAGCTGTAGTTAGTAACAATGCAAAAAACTTAGGTGTTTATTTGCATTGGAATGGCTATCGTGAGTTTGTAGAGTCTGTATTAGCATACTGTGATTTAAAACAATATAGAAGTCCTGATAGTGATGATGAATATGGCTGGGCAAGGCTATGTCAAATTATAGGAAATACTCTAGGTGGAACACTTTCATTAGGTGTTGGTAGATATGAAAGAATGGATACGGACAACTATGATAACGGAACTTATATTATTCAAGGTTGGGATATTAAAGACCGATTATATAAACATTATGCAGACAACAAAAGAGAATATTCTATCTTTGAAGCATTGAAACAAATTAATGAACGACAACCTAAAGAAGAACAACTAAAAGAAGAAGAAATAGAAATTTATGCAAAAAATTGGGAAGAAAAACATTTAGATAGATTAAAACAAGAAGATAAAATTATCGTGGAAAAGAGAATTAAAGAAATGCAAGATACAAAGATAGATACAATAAAAGAACAAGAAATATCTTATGAGATTTTAGAAAAAACAGGTACAACCTATAAATTTGATAAAGGAGATGATGAGCATAGAAGATAATTTAGAAAATTCAAAAGAGCAATTAATTAGGAATATTGATTTGTTAAATGATTCCATCAACAAAAATAGCAATGAAATTGATAAAAATAAATTAATTGTTTTATTGATTGAAAAATACAATATCAATCCATTTGCCAATATGAAAGTAAAAGATGTTGCAACTGATTTAGGAATGAACCAAAATAATGCAAATGATTTATTTAGAAGAAAAGATTTTCCAGCAATAACTTTTACTAAACCAAAACAAATTTGTTGGTTATCATATTTGCTTTGGAAAATGGAAAGGAGGATATAAAGTGTGGCTAATAATATAAACTCCGGAAGTGGTTCAATATATTTTAGAAATGATCGTAAAAAATGGATGGCTCGATATTGGGAATATGATGTAATGAAAGATAGAAATGTAAAAAAAACAAAAACATTTGAATCAAAAGAAGATGCTGAAGAATTTTTAAAACAATTAAATTATCGTAGAGAAAATCCAATTTACATTAAAAACAATGGTATTCCTTTATTTGATTTAATGCTTACAAATTTAGATAACAAGAAAAATGCTAATTTAATTTCTCAAGCACAATATGACAGAGTAAAAAGGAGTCTTAATGTAATAAAAAAAGCTCCATTTTGTTTTAGAAATATTGAAGATATTAAATCGGAAGAAATACAAGCATTTTTAAATGAAATGGCAAAAACATATAGTAATTCTTCATTAAAAAAGTTTAGTGAACAATTTGGACAAGCTTTTAAATATGCTTTTAATAAAGGATATATTAGTAAAAATCCTATGATAGAAGTAATAAGACCTAAAAGTGTAAAAAAAGATAAAGATGTTAGAGCAATGACAGTTGATGAAGAATCAAAGTTTATTAATTATTTATTAGAACATAGTATAAAAGATATTCCTTATAGAAATGCTTTCTTAATGCAATTACTTATGGGATTTCGTATTGGAGAAGTTTTAGCATTAAATTCTGGAGATATTGATTTAGCTCATCATTTAATTAATGTAAATAAAACGTTAACAAAATTGGCAGATGGAACAATAGTTATGAGCAATTCGCCTAAAACTAAAGCTGGAAATAGAATATTGCCAATTCCAAAAGTATTAGAACCTTTTATTATAGAACAATTGCAGATTTCAAAAGATATGCCAAACAATGATGAACATTTACTATTTAAACCACCTATTGTACATTATGCAAGAGTAAGCACTTTAAATTGGTCTTTAAATAAAATATTAAATGAATTAGATATTTCACACTTTTCTACACATAGTCTAAGACATACATATGCAACAAGAGCAATAGAGGCAGGTATGAGTCCAGTAGTATTACAAAAACTTATGGGACATACTGATGTTTCTGTAACATTAAATGCTTATACTTCTGTATTTGATAAGTATAAGAGAAATGAACTAGAAAAAGTAAATGAATATTATATGGAACAAAATTTAATTGATAATTCAAATGCAAATATATTAACTTTAGATGAGCCATTAAATCTTATCGAAAATATGAACAAGGAAGATAAAGATTCCTATGAAAGATAATTCATTTTTATAGAAATAATGGCTGTAATACTTGAAAATACTAATGGTAGCATGTAGGTGCTACCATTAGCTATAAAAAATAATTTTTGGTAGCAACTTTGGTAACAAATTGCAAAAAATAATAAAAAATAAAATAAATTAAGTAAAATTATTTTTAGATAAAATTCTTGATACTAGGGCATTTTATAAAATAATATAAAATATTTTAAAATAAAAAAAAGAGGCTAAAAGCCTCAAAATTGGTTGCGGGGGCAAGACTCGAACTTGCGACCTTTGGGTTATGAGCCCAACGAGCTGCCAACTGCTCCACCCCGCGATGTATTGACTTAATTATTATACAACTATTGCATTTGATTTGTCAATACTTTTATATAATTTAGTTGAATTATATAAAAATATTTTTTCTTTTATATTTTATGCTATTTATATTAAATTTATTACTACTTTTATAGAAACAAACTTTTACTTTTAATTAAATAAAGTAGACCCTAATTATTTTTTAAAAAATCAAGGGTTCACTTTATTTGAATTTTTCATCTATTTAACACAAATACTTTCTTTTATATTTTCATATTTAGCATTTCCAATTCCTTTTACATTTTGTATATCTTCAATACTGCTAAATTTTCCATTTTTATTTCTGTAATCAATTATTTTTTCTGCAGTTGCTGTTCCTATTCCTGGTAATGTTTCTAATTCTGTTTGGTTTGCAGTATTTATATTCACCTTCTCATTTCCTCCTTTATTATAATCTTGTATTATATTTTTATTATTTCCATACTCAAATGTTATATACTCTTCTTCTGCATTTTCTTGATTTATCTCTCCTATTTTTGGTATATATACTTTTTGCCCATCTTCTAAAACATATGCTAAATTTATTTTAGATAAATCTGCATCATCTGTACTTCCTCCAGCCATTTCTATTGCATCATATATCCTTGCTCCGTCTTTCAGTTTTACTATTCCATTTTTTTTCACAGCTCCTGTTATATGTACAATTATTTCTTTGTTTTTATCATCTTTTTCTAAAATATTTTCTACAAAACTTGTATTAAGTTGATTTTCATTAGTATTTTCATTTATATCTTCACTAAATCTTATATTATATACATATATTCCAACTATAATTAATACTATAATTATACTAATGATTATTATTTTTTGTTTAGTCGTAAATTCCAAATAAAATACCTCCATTTTTATAGTTTATAAAATCACTTTACAAAGCTTGAAAATGTAATATAATTGATATATATTATTAATAATAATTATGAGGAGTCTAATATGAATTTAAATATTAAATGTTTATTTATACTTTTTTTAATATCAATCTTTTTATTTATTTTTATAAATACCTCCTTTGCTAATAATGACAATTTAGATATATATTCTCCATCTTGTATATTAATCGACTCTGATTCAGGAAAAATACTATATGAAAAAAACGCATATAAGAAAATGTATCCTGCAAGTACAACAAAAATTATGACTGCTATACTTACATTAGAAAACTGCAAATTAGATGAATTAGTTACAGTAAGTGATAATGCAGTTTCTTTAGAATCCGTACCTGAAACTTATACAAGAGCAGATATTCAAGCAGGAGAAATATTAACTGTAGAAAATTTATTAAATGTACTTTTAATTCCTTCTGCTAATGATGCTGCAATAGCTTTAGCTGAACACGTTTCCGGAAGTGTTAGTGAATTTTCAAATTTAATGAATAAAAAAGCAAAGGAACTTGGTTGTAAAAATACTAATTTTGTTAATCCCAATGGTGTTCATAACGAAAATCAATATACTACCGCATATGATTTATCTTTAATTGGAAAATATGCAATGAATAATGAAACTTTTAGAAAGATCGTATGTAAAACATCTTATACTTTACCTGCAACAAACATTTACAGTAGCACAGATAGAAAATTTGAAAATACAAACGAATTATTATCTTCTGATAATTACTCTTACGAATATACTACTGGAATAAAAACAGGCTATACTGATTCAGCTAAAAATTGTATTGTTGCAAGTGCCAAAAAAGACAATTATAATTTTATAGTTGTTATTTTAGGTGCCAACAAAACAACTCAAACAAAAAATGAACGAGCAAGTGATTGTATCACCTTGTTTAACTATGCAATCAATAATTACAAAGAAAAAACTGTATTTGATTCGACTCAAGTCTTAAAACAATTAGAAATAACTTTATCTGATAACACTACACAAACATTAGATATTCTAGCAGAAAAAGATATAAAAGTATTAACCACTCAGAATATATCGGATCTTATGCCAGAAATAACTCTAAATGACAAAATACAAGCGCCAATTTTAAAAGGATCCGTTGTTGGTAAAATAACATATACTATAGATGGCATAGTATATACTTCAAATCTTGTAGCAGGAAATAATATTTTAGATTCAGATATATTACCTCAAATATTTAGCATTTTACTAATTATATTACTATTTTTTATATTTATAACTTTAATAAAATTTAGAAAACATAGAAAAAAAAATGATGTTTTTATGAAGTTTTACAAATAAAAATGGGGCACTTTTTATTTTTTAAGTGCCCCCTATTTTTATTTATTATAATCTTTTCCTATTATTATTGTTATATCAACATTCGAATTGTTACTACCTTCTGAGCTAACTCCAATTTCTCCTAAAATATTTTTTAAAGCTTTCATCGTTGCACTAGATTTTCCTGTTCTATTTATAATTGCTGTTTTAGAAGTATTGGTTGTAATTCCAGTCTTTGTTACATCATAACCATATTCTTTTAATTCTGATTTTAATTTATTCAATTTTGTACTTTCTGATGTTCCATTTAATATCTCTATTTTTATTTTAGCATTTTCTTTTTTTTGCGCTTCTGTTATTTTTGTTGTAGTCTTTCCGCTATTGATTGTATTCGTTTTTCCTGTTGTGTTTGTTGTATTGGTTGTATTTTGGTTTGTATTATTTGTATCACTTTCTTCTTCATTTCCAAATAACTCTTTAACAACTTGTTTTGTTTCTGTTGCATTATGAGTATATATCCAAACACCATTACATAGCTCTGGCGTTCCTGGTAATACTCCAGTTTTCAAATTTTCTGATTTAAATTCAACTGCATAAGGTGCATAATCTTTGGCTAATGATAAATCTAAATTTGTTGTAACATTTTTATTAGCAATTTTTATAAAGTCATTTATTTTTGTTAGTGTAGATGGTGTAGCCATCTTTTTTACTACTGCTTGTATAAAATCTCTTTGTGTTCTCATTCTTCCTAAATCATTATCACCATATTCCGTTGGATAACTAGTTCCATTATTATTATGTCTAAATCTTAATACCTGCTCTGCTTTATCTCCATCTAATAATTGATATCCCTTTTTCATATGAATATGTAAATTTTGCGTTGGATCATCATAATCCATATCAATTGGCACATCAAAATATACTCCACCAACACTATCTACCAATTCCTTTAAAGCTTCTGTATCTATATTCAAATAATATTTAATATCAATTCCCGTTAGTTTACTAACTGCTTGTACTGTTTTTTCTGGACTTGATTGGTATAAAGCATTTATTTTATCAAATGCCGTAGCACTTTTTTTATTTTTACCTACAAATGTATCTCTCGGTATAGATAATATCGATGCCTCCTGAGTTTTAGGATCATATGAGCATAACATAATTGTATCTGTTAAATTTTGACTCTGCCCTGTTACTAAGCAATACACTTTGGGCAAATTTTTTAATGTATTTTCATCATGTCCAACTATTGTAGCTAGAACACCTTGCAATCCTCCACCATTTCTATAGACTCTATATCCAAATAAAGATCCTGCTAATATTAATAAAACTAATACTATTATTAAAATTGTTATTATTATTTTTTTCTTTTTTCCTTTTGGCTTTATTCCATTTTTTACCTTTTCTTCTTTTGTTTTATTTTTATTTTTCAAAATTCTCACTCCTGTAATTAAATCTTTATGTCAGTATAACAAATAAGTATACAAATATCAATATTTCTAACTATTTTTTAAAAAATAATATTAAATATTATATTATTATTATACAACTTGCTTCCTATTATTGAATCATTTATCATATCTAATAAGACTGTACTATTTATAATAGGCGCTATTAAACTTATAATAGTAAAAATTATAATTAATATTATAGCTGCTCTTAATAAACCATATATAACTCCACCTAATTTATCACATTGTTTTATAACTGGTAACTTAGTAACCAAATCAGTTATTCCTTTTATAAAAATAAGTACTATTTGACTTATTATATACACTAAAATAACAACTCCAACATTAATAATTGTTATTGCTATTTGTTTAGATGCTTCTTTAACAATAACGTCTTTTGCTTCAGCAGTTGCATCATTTATTTTCTCACTTATAAAATTATTAAATATAGTTGGCATATCATTTTTTTCAGAGTTTTCATCATTTTTTTGTTCTACCTGCTTGTTTTCTTCACTTTGATTAAATTTTTCTTCTATTGCTTTTTGTAAGTTCTCATCTATATCTGTATTATTTATTATTACATTAGATATTGGTTTAAATAACACAAATGAAATAACAAGAGCTATTATAAATGTAAATATTTTTAGAAAACTTTTTGTTAAACCTTTTTTATATCCCAGAAAGCTTGATATTATAATGATTAATACAATAATTGCATCTATAATTAATCCCATAAAACTCTCCTTTCTTATAAATTAATAAATTCTATTTTATCTCTATACACTATTCCTGCTAGATTATCTGTTAAAACAATATTTTTTATATCCTGTGCTGAATTATATTTCTTTATTAGCCATCCATTCATATTAATAAAAAGTACTTCTGATCCTAAATCAATTGCTATTATGTTTCCATATGAATATACTTTTTTTGCTACTCCATTAAAGTTATATATATTTTGTTTTTTGCTTGTTGTATTATATATTTCTACAGTAGAATTAGATTTAAATAATCCTGCTGATTTTTCTATAATTCTATATGCATTACTACTTAATTCAATATCTGAAAAAGTAATATTGTTATCTTTCTCATTAAGACTTACTAGTACTTCATCCTTTCCATCTTTTATAATATGAATTGAACTATTATACATACATATTAGTCGGTTTTTATCTTGATATTGTATATTTATAATCAAATCATTTTGTTCTGCATCATATGTATTTATTATGGAATCTGATGGAGTTTGCTTAGCTTTTTCTATAGACACTGTCTTTATTGAAGACTGTATAAGAGTCCCCGATGTATTTACTTCACCAAAGCTCATATATTTATTATCTTCCGATATAGAAGAATCTACTGCTACTGTACTAGATAAATATGTTTTAAATAGTTCTTTTCCTTCTTTATCATATACCGCTATTACTGATTTATAAGTAGTACCTGATATAATTACACTTGTATATCCATTTTTATTAACATTTATTTTTGAAATATTACCTTCTATATCTTTTTCCCATACAATATTGTCATTATAAATAAGATATATTTTCTGTTTGTTTTTTTCTGCTACAACTAGATATTTTCCTTCTGCATCAAATATAGGATCACTAACTTGTATTTCTAAAGAGCCTTCTTTTTTCCCTGATTGACTATATTGTGTTAGTGTGTTTTTTTCCAAAGTCACAATATATTTATCATAAGCAAATATATTTGGACTATTTTCTGTATCAATTTCTATATAATCTAAATTATTTTCAGTAATACTTTTTCTAAATACATATTTATCCATTGTTTCTCTAAAACTTGTATTAGTTATATATAATGAAGAAACTATTACCAATACAATAATTATTATCAGAATTATTATGCTGAATATAACCTTTTTTTTGTTTAAAGTTTTATTTTCAGATTCAATATCTTCTTTTATTTCAACTAATTTCATACCATTCCTCTTTTGCTATTATTCTCATTACTTTTATACCAGTTTTACAACTTTTTTTCAATATATTTATTAGAATTATTTATATTTTTATTTTTAAGATATAATATATTTGAACGATTCCTAATATTCCAAAAATTGGATACAAAGTATTTACTAAGTTTGAAAATCCAATATTAGTTATAAATATTGAAGATATACACATTACTTTTAATAATTTAGAATACCTTTTTTTATTTTTTATGGAATTTTTTAAAAAACTATACCCTGCTGATATAATAGAAGTAAATATTGATATAACAATTACCACTCCATATAAGTATTTAAATACACTTCCATACTGCTTTACTATATAAATTATTGGTAAATCAAATTCAATTATATCTATATTAGATTTTAACAAAATTATATATATAAATAAACTTAAAACAATAACCACAAGTGATGTAATTACACCTATACTATAAAAATTTTTTTTATTAACATATTTTTTTAGTGTAACTAGTACTGGAATTAGTATTATACTATTATAGCTGGAATATATTATGCTATTCCACATTCCTCTTATAAAATTATTTGCTATAAAATTCATTTCTAATACTTGATTAATTCCATTTGAAATATCAAATAATCCAAAGCTAATAATAAATAATATTATTACTGGCACAAGTATCGCAGATATTTTTACAACTTCATCTATATTATTATTAAGTGCTACATAACATAATATTGCCAGAATAATTCCCGTCATATAGTTTGGAATATTATACTCTTGTTTAAAATATGCTGTAAATCCTGATACCATTATATAGAATGTGATTAATAAAAAAGTATTTATTATATAATTTAGTATAACTACTAGTTTACTATTTTTATTATTAAATATGTAAAATAAAAATTCATTATATGTATTTACTTCTTGCTCTTTACCAATAATCTTTAAAACTTTACTTGTCAAAATTCCTAAAATAGTTCCTGAGAATAATATTCCTATAATTCCATACAATCCGTATTTCGAAAAGAAAATATATATTTCCTTTCCGTGAGGCAAAGCCAGCACCAATTATAGTCCCTATTATCACAAAAATTACTTTAAGTATATTTTTCATAAAAAAACCTCCTCATAAAATTTATGAGGAAGTTCTCTTTATATTCTATATTCTTCTATTTTTTTCTTCTTCTTATTTGCCAAATTACAATTCCAAATATAATAATTATTAGAGGAACAACAAATATTATTAATCTAACTATATTATCTTGCTTTTGTGTTGCTTTATATGTAACATATCCAGTATCTTTTCTTATTCTTATTGTATCTCCTCTATCTGTTAAATATGCAATAGAATTTAATATTAAATCTTTATTATCATATAAGTTAATTAATTTAAGTTGTGTATTTCCACTTTTTATTCCCATGTCTGTAACAAAATCACAATTTGAAAAAGCAATTAACTTTGATTCTGTATTGTCATTTATTTTTTTAACAAATTCTGCTCCAACTGTAAATGGACCACTTTCATCTGTATCCGTTTTGCTTGTTTTTTGTATCGAAAAATCTTCTCTATAAAAAGATTTTTCACTTGTTGATAACAATTTATTTACAGTAACATTTAATTCTTTTAATTTTTCATCACTTTCTATATTTATTCTTCCGGCACTTGCAACTACTACATTGCTTAAATCCTTTGTAATATCATGATATGTAATATTAGTTAATATTAATTCTGGACTTTCAAGAATCATTTTACTAGAATCTTCTTCCATAATGATTCCTTTAGAAAAACTAAGTCCAAATTGTTCTAAAACTTTATTTATATTTGGTGTATTAGTATCTTCTATTTTAGCTTCTCCAAGCCAAATTATTTTTCCACCTTTATTTATATAATCTAATATCTTATTTGTTTCTACTTCTTCAAAATCTTTAGTAGGATTTGGTATTACTAAAGTATCACAATCTGCAGGTACATCAGCTTGTAATAAATCCAAATTAGATACTTCATTTATTTCATTTTGAATATAAACATTTAACGTTGCTAAATAACTACTTGTTTCATATTCATCATGTCCTGTTAAAAAGTATACATGTGGCTTTTTTGCAATTGTTGTATCTATAATAGCATTTGTTAGTTTTTGTTCTGAAATATCTATAGTTTCATATGTTGTTGTATCATATGTATAAAAATCATTTTGTGTTAAAACTTTATATCTTGTTGGACCTTCTACAATTATTCCTATAGACTCATTGCTATCAATTCCATATTTTTCAGCTAAATCTTTTCTACTATTTATATCTATTGCTTCTGCTTTTATCTTTTTATTAGCGTTTTCATACTGTTTTGCAAGTGAGACTGTTTTATTATCTTCTTCATAACCAAAAAAATAAATATGTACATCTTGATCTATATCTTTTACTTGATTTATAGATTCATCAGATAATGTGTATAATTTTTCTTTAGTAAAATCAATCGGATTTGTATTTATTTTATTTATATATATATTTCCAGCTATAAAGATAGCAATTATTACAGCCACCAAAACTGTTGTCAAAACTGTATCTTTTAACCATTTTTGCTTTATAACATTAATAATTTTTTTCAATTTTATTTCCTCCCTACTTAACACTTTTTCTTCTTTGTATTACTATAATTGTTAAAATTATAAACATCACCGTAAATGATATAAATAATGTTAGTGCTGGCCATGTCATTATTCCTTGAGGAAATGTATTTGAAAATACATTTATTAATGAAAAGTTTGATAAAGAGCTATAAAAACTTGGCATAAACCAAATTACTAATAATCCTGCTATAGTAATAACTCCTGCTATAATTTGATTTTCTGTTATGCTTGATGCAAACATTCCAAAAGCTATATATGCCATAGATAGAAGTAAAAATCCTAAAAGTGTCACTAAAGCTGTACTTATATGTGGCTGTCCAAAATACTTTAGTATTCCTAAATACATTAATGTAAAAACTTCACATATAACCATTATTATTGTAGCCGCTAAAAATTTTCCCAAAACTATTGAAGTTATACTTCTAGGAGATGTATATAAAATTTGTTCAGTTCCATTCTTACGTTCTTCTGCAAACATTCTCATAGTTAATATTGGAACCGCAAAAGTTAATACAGTAGCAAGAGAACCAAACATATACTCAAAATTAACACGTCCTATTGCATATACATCTAGATAAAAGAAAATACTATTCATAAACAAGAACAGACCTATAAATATATATGCTATCGGAGATAAAAAGTAGCTCTTTACTTCTTTTTTAATTATTGTCCACATTTTCTTTTCCTCCTTTTTCATTTTTATTAATTAATTTAATAAAAGCTTCTTCTAAAGTAGCTTCTGATTTTCTAAGTTCAAATATTGTAATATTCTCTTTTGGTAATACATCAAATAAAGTTTTTCTTAAGTCTATATTATCTTTTGGGAATACAACATATTGTTTTGTTCCATCTTCATTATCTTTCACTAACTCTACTTTAGATATTTCTTCTACTTTTTCTGATAGTTCTGGCATTTTATTTTCCTTGTCTTCTACCGTTACTATTATACTATTATTTTCATTTACCAATTTCTCTAAATTTTCTGGTGTATCTATTGCTACAATTTCACCTTTATTTATTATTATTACTTTTTCACATATTTGACTTATTTCTGATAATATATGTGAACTAATTATTACTGTATGATCTTTTCCAAGTGATTTTATCAATTCTCTTATTTCTATAATCTGCTTTGGATCTAGACCAACAGTTGGTTCATCTAATATTAATATTTCGGGCTTTCCTACCAAAGCTCCTGCCATACTAACTCTTTGTTTATATCCTCTTGAAAGATTTCTTATAAGTTTATTTTTTACATCCTCAAGACCTGTTGCCTTTATAATTTCTTCTACTTGTTTTTTTCTTTCTTTTCTTTGTACTAATTTCAATTCTGCCATATAAGTTACAAATTCTCTAACAGTTAAATCTAAATATAAAGGAACATTTTCTGGCATATACCCTATATTTTTCTTGGCTTCGCGTGCTTTTTTTACAATATCCTTTCCATTAATAATAATACTTCCTTCTGATGGTTCAATAAATCCTGTTAACATATTCATTGTTGTACTTTTTCCTGCACCATTAGGTCCTAAAAATCCTATTACTTCTCCATGTTTAATTTCAAAATTTAAATTTTTTACAGCAATAAAATTACCGTATTTTTTAGTAACATCTTTTACCTGTATCAAAATAAACTCCTCCTATCAATAGTTTTTTCTCTATGTTTCTATGTAAGATATTACCATTATATAATAAATCTTTCAATATTTTATTGTTTTTTTCACATAGAATTCACATTTCAGAATATATTTTAATAACAAAATGGAAGGGTGATTTTATGAATTATTTATATCCTATAATAATTTCTTTTTTGATGATATTTTTATCTGAATTAGGTGACAAAACTCAATTATTAGTTTTATCTTTCACATCAAAACACAAAGCAAGTACTATTCTACTTGGTGTCGCTCTTGGTTCTTTCTTTAGTCATGGAGTTGCTATTCTTTTTGGCAGTGTTCTTGGGAATTTAGAAAATAACAATATTCATAATATTTTAGAACTAATAACTTACTCTTCTTTTATTCTGCTTGGAATAATTACACTTTTATCTAAAGATGATAATACTGATTCTACTCAAAATAAGACTTTGTTAAAAAAATTAACTAAACTTCCAATCAACTATTCTTTAATTATCGGTACTGTTATTGCTATTGGAGAATTTGGTGATAAAACTTTTTTAGCTTCTATTGGACTTGGAGTAAAGTATTCTAGCTATAAGCTTTTATTAATTTTTGGTGCTGTACTAGGAATGGTGGTAAGTGATTTCTTAGCAATCTTTCTAGGAAAATTTTTAAATAACAAAATTTCTGAAAAGAATATGAAAAAGATCTCTGGAATACTTTTTTTAATTTTTGGATTTCTTGGATTTTTCTCTTGATTTTAGTAGCAATCTAGAGTAAAATATTATTTATAAAATTTTATGAAAGCGAGTGTAAATAAAATGACAAGTAAACAAAGAGCTTACTTAAGAGGATTAGCCAATACTTTAGAACCAATTTTCCAAGTTGGTAAAAGTGGTATTTCTAAAAATTTAATTATTCAATTAAATGATGCTTTAGAAGCTAGAGAATTAATTAAAATTTCTGTTTTAGAAACAGCTCCTGCAAAAGCAAGAGAAATCGGAGAAGAAATTGCAATTTCTACAAATAGTATATTAGTTCAAACTGTTGGAAGTAAGATAACTCTTTATAAGCCTAATAAAAAGAAACCTAGAATTATTTTACCAATTTAAAAATAACCTCATAAATTTATACATTATTTTATTTTTTGTGAGGTACTTTCATTTTTTACTTATTATATTTTTAATACAAAATTTATTTAATAAGTTTATATTTTTTCTTGACAATATAAATAAAGTGTGTTATTATAATTTATGTTATGGGTCAGTAGCTCAGTTGGATAGAGCACAGGCCTTCTAAGCCTGGGGTCGGGGGTTCGAATCCCTCCTGGCTCACCAAAAAAGATAAAAGAATTTATTCTTTTATCTTTTTTCTTTTTACTGTTTATTAGTTCTATTAAACTTACCCATTAACAAAAAAGAGTTCAAACTAAATTTGAACTCTTTTGATACTTATATTCCAATATTATTCTCTCCAAAAAGCCTTATATGCTTTAAATGCTTCATATACATCAAATTTACTTGTAACTTCATATGGCGCATGCATAGATAATACTGGTACACCACAATCAATTACATCAACACCTTTATTAGCTAATATATATGCAATGGTTCCTCCACCACCCACATCTACTTTTCCAAGTTCAGCAATTTGATATCTTATATCATTTTTTTCAAATACATTTCTTACATATGCTACAAATTCTGCATTTGCATCTGAGCCTCCAGATTTTCCTCTTGCTCCTGTATATTTACTAATACCTACTCCTCTACCTAAATAAGAAGCATTATTCTTCTCAGATACATAAGAATAAATAGGATCTAAACCAGCATCAACATCTGCTGATAACATTTTAGAATTGCAAAAAACTTTTTCTAATAAATTTGGTCTATTACAATTCAATTTATTTAAAATCTCAGAAATGAAAGTGTCAAATACATGTGATTCCATTCCTGTATTTCCCATACTTCCAATTTCCTCTTTATCTGATATTATGCAAACAGCTGTCTTTTTTGGATTTTCTATTTCCATTAAAGCTGTTAAAGATGTAAATACACATATTTTATCATCTTGGCCATATGCGGCAACTAAACTTCCATCAAATCCCATACTTCTTGCTTTAAATGCTGGAACCAATTCTATTTCAGAACTTAGGAAATCCTCTTCAGTTATTCCATATTTTTCATACAAAATGTTTAAAATATTTAATTTTACTTTTTCTTTAATTTCGTCAGAATCAAAAGGTATACTACCTATTAATAAATTTAAATTTTCTCCTTCTATTCCTTCTTTTAATTTTTTCTCCATTTGTTCTTGTGCAAGATGTGGCAATAAATCTGTAATTGTAAATATAGGATCTTCATCTTTTTCACCTATACAAATTCTTATTTTCTCTCCATTTGTTTTAACAATTACACCATGTATTGCTAAAGGAATTGTAGTCCATTGATATTTTTTTATCCCACCATAATAATGTGTTTTAAAATATGCAAATCCATTATCTTCATACAAAGGGTTGGGTTTTAAATCTAATCTTGGTGAATCTCCATGAGCTCCTATTATATTAATACCATTTTCTATACTTTCTTCTCCAATTACTGCAAGATACATACTTTTATCATGATTAATATAATAAACTTTATCTCCTGGTTTTAATGTTTCATATTCATATATATCTTTAAAACCTTGTTCATCTGCAGTCTTTTTTGCCTCTGCTACAATTTCTCTTTCTGTTTTCCCATTGTTTAAAAACTTGGTATATTTGTCACAATATTCAAAAATTTCTTTTTTTTGATCCTCTGTTGTTCTTTTCCATCCATTTTCTTTTTTATTAAATAATTTTTCTTGTAATCTTTTTACATCTAAATTAACTTCTTCCATTGTATTCTCCTTTCAAAATTTACTATGCAGATTATATCACTAATAATATAATTTTTCTATACTTTTATTGTTTCCCCAAATTTTTTATACATACCTTTATACTTCTTTTTATATATTTCTTCTCTAATTTAATTCTATAATATCATCCCTAAAACTAATATTCCCTCGTTATCAGCATATATTGTATCAAATTGACTTATTGGTAATGGACTTTCTCCCTTTCCTGCCTCAACAGTATAACCAGGCTTATTAAAAGTTTGGATAAACCAGTCTCTATAGCCTGCGAAAGATGATCTAAAGGGTGTTTCCTCTAGTTCATATCCAGATACTCTAGAAAATTCTTTTGCTATTTTTAAAGAATTTTCTGGCATATAGTTCAAGTACCTCCAATATATTACACTTCCTTGTGTATGATATGAAATTGTAAGTTTAAAATCATTAACATTTGTAAAATTATATAGAGCAACAGACTCAGGCTGTGTTAATGGTGCAATACCAACATAATCCCTCGGTGCAGGAGTAACAAATCCTTCTGAATATTTTATTTCTTGTGCCTGTTTCCAATTAGCTGGAAATTGCAAGTTTAAATCCACACCTTTAATATTAGCCTTCCATCCCCTTGGAAATGGAATTTCTGGATATTGGTTTACAATAAATTTTATCGACTTATAAATATCTGTATTTTTATCTAAATTTTCTGTCACAATATCTACTCCATCTGGATTCATCATCGGAATTATATATAATGAACAATCTTCGAACAAATTTTGTGCTCTATATCCAAAAATATACCTATCCATAACATATGCTTTACAAAAGTTTTCTATAAACTTCATCAATAATACTGATGTTATCCATTCATTTGCATGTATTGCTGCATTATATAAAACTTTTCTTTTTCCTTTTCCTATCTTAATATATGGAATATTTCTATTTAATACACTTTTACCAACATTTCCATACTTTAAAAATGGATATATCTTTTTTAATGCTAAAATATCCATATTTAATATTTCATATGTATATTTTATATCTGTTTGAACTACAGTTCCAAATGGCACTACAACTGTATCACCAATTTTTAAATTATACATATTCGTATTTGGATTTGCTACTATAATATAATTTACATTTGTATTAAACTTTTTAGCTATATTATAAACTGTGTCTCCTGACTCTATAATATAATATTTGTATCCATTTATATACGGATATAGCTTTTTTAATGTATTTTCCCCTACTATCCCATCCTCTTTTAATTTAAACATTTTTTGAAATTTTACAACTGCCTTTTCAGTTTCTATTCCGAAATTACCATCGACATTTCCTTTAAAAATCTCTAATTTTTTTAATATACTTTGAAGCAATTCTACCTTAGGTCCATTATCTCCCTTTTTTAAAATACTCATATAATCACCTACTGGTATTATATGAGTATTTTTACTTTTTGATTCTTTATTATTTTGATAATTTGTTAAATTCTTCTCTTAAATTGTTTAACTTTACTTCTGCATCTTCCATGCTATTTCCTTTTACTCCTACATAAAACTTAATTTTTGGTTCTGTTCCTGATGGTCTAACACAACACCAAGCAGAATCTTCTAGGTTATAATATAATACATTTGACTTTGGTAGATTCGTATTAGTTTCTTCATCTTTTACATAATCATATCCTTTTCCTGTACTATAGTCCATACTAGAAACAACTTTAAGTCCCGCAAGTTCTTTTGGTGGATTTTTTCTCATATCTTCTAGCATTTTTTGTATTTTACTTGCTCCCTCTGCTCCTTTCATTGTAATAGATATTAATCCCTCTTTATAATATCCATATTTTTTATACATATTTATCATTTGATCCCATAAAGTTATTCCTTTTGATTTGTAATATGCTGCAGCCTCACAAAGTGCCATTACAGCGACAATTGCATCTTTATCTCTTGCATGTGTACCAACTAAACAACCGTAACTTTCTTCAAACCCAAATAAATATTCATAGTTTTTATTTTTTTCGAACAATTTTATTTGTTCTCCTATATATTTAAAACCTGTTAGAACTTCAATAAGTTTAACATTATACTCTTTAGCAACTGCATCCGCCATATTAGAAGATACTATTGTTTTTATCATCGCTCCATTTTTAGGTAATATTCCTTTTTCCTTTTTTTGAGATAATTCATATTCTCCGATTAAAAGTCCGGACATATTTCCTGTAAAACACTTATATTCACCTGTTTTTGTATCTTTTGCATATACCCCTAATCTATCTGCATCAGGATCTGTAGCAAGTACAATATCCGCATCAACTTTTTTAGCTAATTTCAAAGCTAGTTCAAAAGCCTTAGGATCTTCTGGATTTGGATAACTTACTGTTGGAAAATCTCCATCTGGCAATTCTTGTTCAGGAACAACATATACATTAGTAAAGCCTAATTCTTTTAGGATTCTTTGAACTGGTAAATTACCTGTTCCATGTAATGGTGTATATACTATCTTTAAACTCTTTTCTACCTTTTCTATTATATCTTTATTTATAACTAATTTTTTTAATTCATTAATATATGCTGTATCAATATCATCACCTATTACATTATACAAACCTTGTTTTACAGCTTCTTCTTTTGATATTGTTTTTATTTCCCCATAGTTTTGCACATTATTTACTTCTGCTATTATCTCTTTATCTTTAGGACTTACTATTTGAGCTCCATCTTCCCAATATACTTTGTATCCATTATACTCTGGTGGATTATGACTTGCAGTAACAACTATTCCCGCTATACATCCTAATTTTCTAACAGCAAATGAAAGCTCTGGTGTTGGCCTTAATGTATCAAATTTATATGTTTTAATACCGTTGGCATTTAAGCATAAAGCTGCTTCTTCACTAAATTCTGGAGACATTCTTCTAGAATCAAAAGCTATTGCAACACCCTTTTCTTCCGCATGCTCCTTTTTAATATAATTTGCTAATCCCTGTGTTGCTTTTGTTACTGTATACTTATTCATACGATTTGTTCCTGCGCCAATTATTCCTCTTAATCCAGCCGTACCAAATTCTAGATCTTTATAAAATCTATCCTTTATTTCATTATTATCCTTTTTTATCTCTGATAATTCTTTTTTTGTTTTCTCATCAAAAATATTACTATTACACCACTCTTCATATTTTTTAAAATAATCCATCTTCTGCATCTTCCTTTCTTAAAAACATTATTTTTCATATCTGTTTACAATTTAATTTTATACTATTTTTACTTTTTCAGATTTTATTATATATTACTATACTATTAATGTACAGTATTTATATTATACTATTCTGTATAAAAAACGCAAAGCTCCCTATTTTTCAAATAAGAAGCTTTATAATTAACTATATTTTGTGAAAATTTTTATATAATTTTCTTGCTGTTTCAGGACTATCTACACCCTCTGCATTTTTTACAGGTGCAAATTCCTCTTCCCTTTTTACTCTCATGATTGCCATATCATTTAAAGATTCAAAAGCATCAAATAAAAACGCTTCAAATTTGTATGCATTTGGTTTCTCTGGAACAATTAATTTTCCATTTTCATCAATATACTTTGCTTTTTTAAAAGCGCTATGATAAGGTAATTTCTTTTTACTAATATCATCTATTGCTTTTACACTAAACAAATTACATAGTATATGTGATTCTCCAAACACTAAATCTCCACTTTCATTTTTAGCTTCTGCCATTTCATCTGTAATTTCTGTATATTCTACAACACTTGGTTTTCCATTTCTTTTACAAAAAACACCAACTCTTTCTTTTGGACCTGCTTTTACAACGCTTTTTCCTGCTGCAGGAACATTATTTGAAATAGATATTCCTATTAGTACTGGATCCACCATTTTTACTAAAACATTATCTACTCCTCCAATAAATGCCCATTCTATATTTTTTTGTTTCATATCTTCTATAACTGCATCTTTCCTCATAGACTCAAAAACTCCTCCATGACCATCTGCAGCTTCTTTAATAAGACCTTGCTCATCTAGTATTAACTTTCCTTTAGTATCACACATTGGCAATTGTCCTTGTTTAAAAAACATTATTTTATCTTTATCATATCCAAAATAATTATTTTTTTCAAAAAACTCTTCGGTTTGTTTATTGTTTTCTTCACTTGTCATTATATACCATTGTATATATGTACCATAATTATTTTTTGCTAATTTTAATGTATCACATAAAATTTCAAATATAGATTTATGAGATTCAAGTCCTAAATCATATGTTCCTTTTGGACCTTTATGTCCAAGTCTAGTTCCTTGTCCTCCTGCCATAGTAACAACAGCAAGTTTTCCTTGCTTTATTATATCTGTTCCTATTTCATTATATTTTTCAAAATCTGTACTATTAATTTTTTCTTTTTCTAAATAATCAATTGGTTCTATTTTAGCATCTCCAAATTGAATTTCATGTTTTGTATTTTCGTATAATTTATTTATCTGTTCAAAATCAATACTTAGTATTTGGTTTACTAGTTTTTTCTTATTTTCTTCAGATAATTTATCATAAAAATTTAATACATGCTCTTGATTATATTTTTTTAAAATATCTTTTGCCTTTAAAAAATCATCATTCATATACATACTCCCTTCAATTGCTATGATAAAAACAATATAATTTGTTTCTTTATATTATAATAAGATTTATTATAAGTCAAATAATTTTATAAATAAAAGTATATAAATGAACATTTTTTTATATTATCTTTTCTATATTGTGTTCACCTGAAGTATTTAACACGCAATCATGCATTTTTATAATATTATACATTTTTTCTTCATTTTGTTCAACTTCATAACAGTCAACTATTTTTATAAAATTCTTTTTTGTTTTATTTTTACCTATATATTCTATTACTTTCTCATTTGACTTTTCTACATATTCTTTATCTCCATTTATTATAAATAAATTCTCTTCTCCACCACTTAAGTTTTCTTTTACATACCTTTCTAATATAGAATTATTTTTAGTATTCCAGTCTATTTGTAATATTTCTTTTTCATTTTTTAAATTAAGTTTCCTCACTAATGTTTCTATATTATTTCTCATGTTATTTTGAAAAACAGTAGTAATTTTTGTTCCTTTGTTTATCTCTTTATTTATATAAGGTAGTAACATTACTGCTAAATGCCAATCACTTACATAAAAATTACAAATTTTTTTAATGTTATCGTTTGTATATACCATAATTTAAGCCTCCTAGCTTTATATTATATGGTAAATATTACCATTTTTACATTTATATGTCAATAATATTACAAACAATTCGTACGATATAATTCGACATTCAGCATTTTTTCCTCTAATGTATATTTTTATAAAAATAGTTAATAATTTTATTAAGTTAATATTTTTTGAATTGGAGGATTAATATGAAAAAAAATCTAAAAAATAATTTAAAACACATTGCTGTAATTATTTCTTTACTATTTTTATATACATTACTATCTGCTTTTTCTTATGCTAATACTGTTTCAAAAGATCTATCGGAGAATGTATTTAGATTACATGTTTTAGCAAATAGTGATACTATTGAGGATCAAAATTTAAAATATAAAGTTCGTGACAATTTAGTTGCTTATATGAATACTTTATGTATTAATACTAAATCAAAAACTGAAGCAATTAAACTTGCAAAAGATCATCAACTTGATTTTTATAATATAGCTAAACAAACAATACTAGATAGTGGTTATTCTTATGACGTTAATGTTAAAATTGGAAATTTTGATTTTCCTACGAAAAAATATGGTGACATTTCTTTTCCTGCCGGAAATTATGATGCTCTAAGAGTTGAAATTGGAAAAGCAGAAGGTCAAAACTGGTGGTGTGTTATGTTTCCACCATTATGTTTTGTAGATATGACTTCTGGCATCGTTCCTGATGAATCTAAAGAAAACTTAGAAACAGCACTTCCGTCTGAAGAAGAATATATTTTAATAAGTGATAACAAAACAAGTGATATAAAGTTTAAATTTAAATTAGTAGAATTATTTCAAAATGTAAAAATAAAAACTGCACAAAATTAAAAATAAAAATCAAGAAACTTCTTGATTTTATTTTTTTATTATAATAATATAATTTTTACTTATATTGTTAATAAATTGCAAAAATTATGTTGTAAAACAATTGCTTTTATGTTATAAATTATAAGAATTAATATTATAAATTGGATTTTTGGGGGTTATGACTTTGGAAAAGTTAATAATAAAAGGAAACACTCGTCTAAAGGGTGATGTAATAATAAGTGGAGCAAAAAATGCAGCTGTAGCAATACTTCCTGCTACTTTATTAATAAATGGTATTTGTACAATAGATAATTTACCTAATATTAGTGATGTAAAAATATCATGTGAAATATTAGAAAAACTTGGAGCTAAAATAGATTGGAAAAGTCCAAATGAAATTACTATAGACACAAGAAATATTTGTTGTGCTAAAGCCCCTCTAGATATGACAAGTAAATTTAGAGCATCTTATTATTTAATAGGATCATTACTTGGCAGATGTAAAAGTGCCGAAGTTGGTCTTCCTGGTGGTTGTAATTTAGGAGCAAGGCCTATAGATCAACATATAAAAGGCTTTGAAGCTCTTGGTGCAGTAGTAGATGTTAATAAAGGAAAAATATCTGCATCTGCAAAAAAATTAACTGGAACATCCATTTACATGGATATTGTTTCTGTTGGAGCTACAATCAATATAATGTTAGCAAGTGTACTTGCAGAAGGTACAACAATTATAGATAATGCTGCAAAAGAACCTCACATAGTAGATGTAGCAAACTTTTTAAACACAATGGGTGCAGACATAAGAGGTGCTGGTACAGATGTTATTAAAATTAATGGAGTTAAAGAATTAGTTGGAAACTCTTCTTACAGCATTGTACCAGATCAAATAGAAGCAGGAACATTTATGTTTGCAGCAGTTGCTTCTAGAGGAGATATAACAATAAGAAATTGTATCACCAAACATTTAGAATCTATCACTGCCAAAATTATAGAAATGGGTGCTAATGTTGATGCTAATGGAGATAAACTAAGAGTCTGGACAAATAAAAGGCCTAATAAAGCTACTATTAAAACTTTACCATATCCAGGTTTTCCTACAGATTTACAACCACAAGCAGGAGTATGTTTATCTATTGCAAACGGAACAAGCATTATTAACGAAAGTATCTGGGAGTCTAGATTTCAATACACTTCTGAATTAAATAAAATGGGAGCCAAAATAACTCCTCAAGGTAAATCAGCTGTTTTCGAAGGTGTAAAATCACTTTCTGCAGCTCCTGTATATGCTACAGATTTAAGAGCTGGTGCTGCACTTATTATTGCAGGTATTATAGCTGATGGAGAAACAGAATTATACAATTTACACCACATTGATCGTGGATATGAAAATATTGAAGAGAAGTTTAGAAAATTAGGTGCAAACATAAAAAGAGTAACAGAATAAGCAAAGGATGAAAAAACATGTTTAAATTTTGTAGTTTATATAGTGGAAGTACTGGTAACAGCTTATTTGTTGAAACTGATAATACAAAAGTTTTGGTAGATACTGGTGAAAGTTGCAAAAAAATTGTTGAAGGTTTATCTTCAATTAATGTTTCGGCTGACGAAATTGATGCAATAATTATAACTCATGAACATATTGACCACGTAAAAAGTCTTGGCACAATATCAAAAAAGTTCAATATACCAGTATATGCAAATACAGAAACTTGGGATGCAATGCCAACCCAAAGAGATAAAATAGAAACTCACAACATAAAAACTTTTAAAATAAAAGAATCTTTTGAAATTGGAGATTTACGAATAAAACCTTTCAGTATTCCTCATGATGCTGCTAATCCTTGTGGTTTTAATATTTGCCATAATAACAAAAAAATAAGCATCGCAACTGATCTTGGACACATGAATTCAGAGATTTTAACAAATTTAGAAAATAGTTCTTTTATATTATTAGAATCAAATTATGATACTAATATATTAAAATGCTCTCCATATCCATATCACTTAAAAATGAGAATTTCTGGTCCTAACGGACATTTATCAAATGATATGGCAGGTAAAACTATTAGTACACTTATAAGCACTGGATTAAATCAAGTAATGCTTGGTCATCTTAGTAAAGAAAACAACTTTCCTGAACTTGCATATAAGACTGTTGTTGAAACTCTGTTAGAAAATAATTATAACGAAGCTTCTATTAAATTAAGTGTCGCAAAACGTTTTACTCCAACTGATTTAATAGACTTAACATAGGAGATACAAAATGTTACATATCAATATTTTATGTATAGGAAAAGTTAAAGAAACTTTTTTTAGGGATGCAATAAATGAATATAGTAAACGTTTATCTAAGTATTGCGTTTTAAAAATACAAGAACTCCCTGATGAAAAAGTCCCTTTAAAATTAAATGATAAAATTTCTTATTCAATAAAAGATAAAGAATCAAAAGCAATAATATCTAGTATTCCTAAAGATAGCTATATTATTTGCTTAGATTTAAATGGTAAACAATATTCTTCAGAAGATTTTGCAAACCATTTAAATAACATTAGCTTAAACATAAAAAGTAATATTACATTTATAATTGGTGGTACTTTAGGAATTAGTCAAAATTTATTAAATATTTGTAATGAAAAAATTTGCTTTTCTAAAATGACTTTTCCCCATCAATTAATTCGAGTATTTTTATTAGAACAACTATTTAGATCTTTTAAAATATTAAATGGAGAAACTTATCATAGGTAATTTATATATTTTTATTGTAGAGGAAAAAATTATAATATCTTAAATTTCGGGGGCACGAAAGAGTAAATTTAACTTTTCCTCTACAAAATTAATAACATATTATTTAATTTTTTTCTTTATGAAATTTTAGATATATATTTTTCAAGAATTTTTTGAATGATAAAATACATAGAAAAAAATAATAAGAATTTAAAAAACATATTTGACTTTCTTAGAAAAAAATTGTAATTACATATTACCTTCTTTTTTCAAGAAAGTCAAGAAAAACTTCACGACAAAATTCTCCAAAGAAATACAGATGTTATCATTCCAACAAAATCTGCAGTTAAAGCCGCAATTAATACAAATCTTATCTTCTTAATTTTTACGCAACTTGTGTATATTGCAATTGTATAAAAAGTTGTTTCTGTTGACCCCATAATAGTAGATGCAATCAAACCGAATTTTACTATCTACTCCATAATTACTCATTATATCTGTTGCAACGGCCATTGATGCACTACCTGAAATTGGTCTTAATAGTGCTAATGGCATTATTTCATTTGGTATTTTTAATATATTTGTAACTGGTCCCATAAAATTAATAATAACTGTTAATATCCCCGAACTCCTTAATGCTCCAATTGCAACAAATAAACCCAACAAAGTAGGAAATATATTGAATACTATTTTTGTTCCTTCTTTTGCGCCTTCTACAAATAATTCATATACCTTTTTCTTTTCTGAAACCCCTACTAATATAATAACTAATATTACCATTGGAATTGCTGCATTTGAAATATAATTAATTAACTTCAAAAATCTTCTCCCCTTAAATTAAAATTTCTTAATTAAATTTTTTGTAACAACAACAGCCGTTACTGCTGCTACTATTGTAGCTATCCAAATAGGAACTATAACTGCACTAGGTCTTTCTGATCCTAAAGATGTTCTTATTGCAATAACAGTTGTAGGTATTAATTGTAATGATGCTGTATTTAATACTATGAACATAATCATAGAATTTGATAATATATTTTTATCATCATTCTCTTTTTGTAATTCATTCATCGCTCTAATTCCTAATGGTGTAGCAGCATTTCCTAATCCTAAAATATTAGCAATAATATTCATTGACATTTCTTTATTTGCTTTACTTGTTTTTTTTAATTCTGGAAATAAAAATCTCATAGCAGGATTTAATAATTTTGTAAGTTTATCAATTAACGTTGTTTCCTGTACAATTTTCATTAATCCATTCCATAAACACATTGTTCCTAAAAATGCAATTGACAATTCAACTGCACTTTCTGCGGAATCAAATATTGATTTGTTTACATTTTCTAAATTTCCTACCACTATAGCATATCCAAATGAAATAATTATAAATACAGGCCATATAATATTCAACATACCTTTTCTCATCCTTTCGCTTTATAAATATTATTCTAGCGTTCATATAAATATTCTATTTTGATTTTTAAATATCTGTTGATATTTAAATGTTTTTTCCATTTAATTCCAGAAAAAGTAAAAAATCATTCTTTTTTATTGCCTTTTTTACAGGCATATGATATAATATCAATATAAAAATTTGTCGAAAAATGTAGTTTTAAGGAGGGTATATAATGAAGTCAACAGGAATAGTTAGAAGAGTAGATGAATTAGGTAGAGTTGTTATTCCTATCGAATTAAGAAATAAATTTAATATTTCTGAAAAAGATCCAATTGAAATTTATGTAGATGGTTCTTCAATTATCTTAAAGAAATATGAACAAAGTTGTATCTTTTGTGGAAACACAAAAAAGTTAATTGATTATAAAGATAAATTAATTTGCAGTAAATGTGCAAAACAATTATCTGATTTAAGTCCAAAAGAATAAAGCTTCCGTTTTTATGGGAGCTTTTTTTCTATAAAATATTGATATATTTCATTTTTTGCTACATTTTTATCTCTTGCTATTTTTTTTATAATTTCTTTCTTTTCTAATCCTTGTAATTTATACAATTTATATAAGTCTTCTATTGTTTTTATATCATCATTACTTTCTTTTTTAGTTGCATTAGGTTCTATTACAATTATAAATTCTCCTTTCACACTATCAATATCTCTTATAATATCTTCAACCCTTCCCCTTATAAAACTTTCATGTATTTTTGTAAGTTCTTTTGCTAATACTATATTTACATTTCCTATATTTTTTAATATATCATTAAGTGTATTTAATAATTTATGAGGAGCCTCATATAATATAATTGTATTTTTTTCTTTTTTTAATTCATCAAATTTTTCCTTCCTTAATTTTTTATTAAGTGGTAAGAATCCATAAAAAGAAAATTGTTTTGTAGAAAATCCTGACACTATTAAAGCATTTATTAGTGCACAAGCACCTGGTATTGGAACTATTTTTATATTATTTTCTATTGCCTTTTTTACAATTTCTTCTCCTGGATCAGAAATAGCTGGTGTACCTGCGTCCGTAACTAATGCTATATTCTTTCCTTCTAATAACTTTTCAATTAAATTACTAGTTTTAATATCTTCATTATGCCTATGATAACTAATTAGTGTTTTTTTTATTTCTAAATGATTTAATAATTTTAATGTATGTCTAGTATCCTCAGCTGCTATTATATCAACCTCTTTTAATATTTTTATTGCTCTTAATGTAATATCTTCTAAATTTCCAATTGGTGTTGCAACCAAATATAATTTTCCCTCCATTTTATTTCACCTCTTTATTATATATTTTTAAAATTTCATCTGTATATTCCCCTTCCATATTATAAACATACAAAGGTTTTAAAATTTTTAAAAACGGTCTTGCATTTTTTATTGCTTTTAAAAGAAGAATATTTGGTTCTTTATTTTCATTTGGATGTACAAATCTTAATTCTTTTGGTTCTAATTTATATTTTCTTAAATATTCTATTATATCTGCTAATCTATCTGGTCTATGAACCATATAAAATTCACCTTTATCTTTAAGAATTTTACTACTAACTTTTATAAAATCCTCTAAATTTGCTTTAATTTCATGCCTAGAAATTAATTTTTTTTCGTTTAAATTTATCTTTCCTGTATCTAATTTTTTATATGGCGGATTCGTCACAACAACATCAAAACAATTATTTCCAAAGAACTGACTAACATCTGTTACATTACAATTAATTATTCTAAATCTATCCTCTAAATTATTTAATTTAATACTTCTTTTTGCCATTTCTGCAACATCTGATTGTATTTCTACTCCCACAACTTCTCTTAGCAATGTTTTTGCACATAATAAAGTAGGAATAATTCCACTTCCTGTTCCCAAATCAATTACTTTTGAATTCTTTTTTATTTTTTTTGCAAAATCTGAAATTAACACACTATCTATTCCAAAACAAAAACCGCTTTGATCTTGAATTATTTTATATCCATTTATTTCTAAATCATCAATTCTCTCATTTGGTCTTATATCCATTTTATTCTCTCTTTTCTTTTAACATTTTATAGAATTATATCATATATTATATTAAGTAATCAACATAAAAAGGAGGAACAGATGAATAATAGAACTGTTGATAATTATAACCAAAAAGAAAAAAGATTAAATTTTTCGCAAAAAAAAGAGAATACTATAAATTCTCTTTTAGAAGTTGAGCATTTTTTATGTAATCTAAAACGTGCCTTTAAATATATTAATTTATATAAATTTTTAAAATAGTTAAATTTTATAAAAAATCTCATCAAATTTTATCTGTTCATCTTTAAAACTTTTATTTTCCTCATTTTCTATTAAAATTTTTATTCCATTTATTTCTGTTAATTCAGTCATAGTATTAACTATAGAATATATTGTATTTTTTTCATTTTCTATTCCTCCCTCATGGTTTTCTATAAACTCTTTTGAAAAATCTACAAATAGTATATCTCCTTTTAATTCTACTTTATTTATTGTTGTTCCATTAGGCATAGCAGATTTTAAGTTGGAATTTTTTGGTTCTTCTATCAATAAATTAATTAATTTCAAATACGGATCATTTATTAATACTTTTACATCTACCAATCTCGCTTCTGGCATCAATTCTCTTGTTTCTTTGTTTACATAGTATAGAGAAACTATAGTTTGTCTTAATTGCTCTTCTGAAATTTCTTCTTCTGGCAATATTTCTTCTATTTCTTTATTATTTTTATAATTAGAAATAAAGTATATACCTCCACATATTAGTACAATAAAAATACTAACTATTATAATTATTCTTTTCTTATTTTTCATTATATCCCTCCCGTTTTTATTTAATCATATTATAGACAAGTCTAATTTAGAACCAAAGTTTCTAAATTATTAAATAACAAAAACTTTTTACATAATTTAAAATCCTTAAATGTTTGACAAAAAGCGCATTTACATATACAATTATAGTTGATTTATAAACTGATATATAAAGGAGTACTTAATATGAATAACTTATTACATGTAGGATTAGATGTTGGTTCTACAACAGTAAAAATAATAGTAATGGATGAAAATTTAAATATTATATATAGAGATTATCAAAGACATTTTTCTGATACAAAAAATACAGTTTGTAATGTATTAGACAAATTAATTGAATCTTACCCTGATAATCTATTTACAATAGCATTAACAGGTTCCGGCGCAATGTCTGCAGCAAACTTTTTAGACTTACCATTTATACAAGAAGTTGTATCTTGTAAAAGAGCTGTAGAAAAATATATTCCACAAACAGATGTGGTAATAGAACTTGGTGGAGAAGACGCTAAAATTATATACTTCGATAATTCAATAGAACAACGTATGAATGGAACATGTGCTGGTGGAACTGGAGCTTTCATTGATCAAATGGCTTCACTTCTTCATACAGATGCTTCTCGGATTAAATGAACTATCAAAAAAACATACTATGATATATCCAATTGCTTCTCGTTGTGGAGTGTTCGCAAAAACTGATATCCAACCATTGTTAAATGAAGGCGCTGCAAAAGAAGATATTGCTACATCAATTTTTCAAGCAGTCGTTAATCAAACTATTAGTGGTCTTGCATGTGGTAGACCTATAAGAGGAAATGTTGCATTTTTAGGAGGACCTTTAAATTATTTATCTGAACTAAGACAAAGATTTATAGAAACCCTAAAATTATCAGATGATGAAATTATAGTTCCTGAAGAAGCTCATTTACTAGTGGCAAAAGGAGCAGCTTTAGATTCTATAAATCAAACTCCTATTACCATAGAAAAATTAAAAAGTAAAATCGAAGTATTACGAATTTCTCATGATGATACTTCAAAGCCTTTAAAAGCTTTATTCTCTATAGATGCTGATTATCAAGAATTTAAAACAAGACATGATAAAGATACTGTAAAAAAGGGAAATTTAAAAAACTTTTCTGGAGACTGTTTTATTGGCATAGATGCAGGATCTACAACAACTAAATTAGTAGTAATCGATTCTTTAGGAACATTATTATATTCGTTATATGGAAGCAATGAAGGAAATCCTCTAAATAGTGTAATTGGTATGTTAAAAAAACTATATAAAATAATACCATCTACCGCTAAAATACGTTTTAGTGGAGTAACCGGTTATGGTGAAAAACTGATTCAAACAGCTTTAAATATTGACCTTAATGAAATTGAAACTATTGCACATTATACTGCTGCAAAACAATTTACACCAGATGTAACTAGCATTGTAGACATTGGTGGCCAAGATATGAAATATATAAAAATGAAAAATGGCGTTATAGATAATATATTATTAAATGAAGCTTGCTCATCTGGATGCGGTTCTTTTATAGAAACTTTTGCAAAAAGCTTAAACTTATCTATAGAAGATTTTGTACAATCTGCAATCGACGCAAGAAACCCAGTTGACCTTGGTTCAAGATGTACAGTATTTATGAATTCAAAAATAAAACAAGCACAAAAAGAAGGATATTCTGTTGGAGATATTTCTGCTGGACTTTCATATTCTGTAATCAAAAATGCTATTCAAAAAGTAATGAAAGTTCGCGACACTAATACTCTTGGAGACCATATAGTTGTGCAAGGTGGAACTTTTTATAACGACGCTGTTTTACGTGCATTTGAATTAATTGTTGGAAAAAATGTTATAAGACCAGATATCTCAGGTCTTATGGGTGCATATGGAGTAGCTTTACTTGCAAAAGAGCAATATGAAGCAAACCTCGATATGGAATATAGTTCTACAATATTAAAATCAAATGAATTGGATGATTTAAAAATAAATACATCGCATGTACGTTGTAATGGCTGTGAAAATCATTGTTTATTAACAATTAATAAATTTAGTAACGGAAGTAGATATGTTTCTGGAAATCGTTGTGAAAAAGGTGCTGGAAATATTACTCAAAATACTAATTTACCAAACTTAGTTAAATATAAGTATGAAAGAATATTTAACTATACACCTTTATCAGAAGAGGAAGCAACACGTGGTACAATAGGAATTCCAAGAGTTTTAAATATGTATGAAGATTATCCTTTTTGGTTTACATTTTTAACCAATTTAGGATTTAGAGTAATAATTTCTGAAAGTAGTAACAGATCAACATATGAAAAAGGTATAGAATCTATGCCTTCTGAATCAGTATGTTTTCCTGCAAAACTTTCACACGGACATATTATTAGTTTAATCACTTCTGGAATAAAAACTATATTTTACCCATGTATTCCATATTCAAGAAAAGAATACAAAAAGGCTGACAATCATTATAATTGTCCTATAGTAATATCATATTCTGAGGTTTTAAAAAATAATGTAGAAGAACTAAAAGAGAAAAACATTAAATTTATAAATCCTTTCTTGCCTTTTGATACCAAAAAATTAACACAAACAATTCTAGAATTACCAGAATTTAAAGAATATAATTTTACTAAATCAGAAGTGTTAACTGCCGCTAAAAAAGCGGAAGAAGAATACCAAAAATGTAAATTTGATATTCATATGAAAGGTCAAGAAACTTTAAAATATATTAATGATAATAATCTAAAAGGAATAGTTTTAGCTGGTCGACCTTATCACGTAGACCCAGAAGTAAACCATGGAATTGACACATTAATAACAAGTCTAGGTCTTTGTGTCTTAACAGAAGATAGCATCTCTAATCTTACTGAAGCAAAACGTCCAATTAGAGTTGTAGATCAGTGGGCATTTCACTCAAGATTATATGCTGCTGCTGAATTTGTTGGTAAAAACGACAATCTAGAATTAGTGCAATTAAACTCCTTTGGATGTGGAGTTGATGCTGTTACTACAGATCAAGTCGAAGAAATTTTATCAAGTTACAACAAAATGTATACTTTAATAAAAATTGATGAAATTAATAACTTAGGAGCTGTTAGAATTCGTATTCGTTCCTTATTAGCTAGTATGAAAAAAAGAAATAATTTAAAAGAATCTTCAACAACTAATGGCAATTATGAAGTTGATAAAAAGATTTTTACAAAAGATATGCGAAAAGATTATACAATTTTAGTTCCACAAATGGCTCCAATACATTTTGAATTATTAGAAACAGCTGTTAGAGCTTGTGGTTATAATGTTGTATTACTTAGAGAATGTACTAACAACACAGTAGAAACTGGTTTAAAATATGTAAATAACGATGCTTGTTATCCTTCTATTTTAGTTGTTGGACAGATGATTGAAGCCTTACAATCAGGAAAATATGACCTTAATAAAACTGCATTAATAATGTCCCAAACAGGTGGAGGATGTAGAGCAACAAATTATATTGGATTTATTAGAAAAGCTTTAAAAGATGCCGGATTCGAAAACATCCCTGTAATTTCATTTAATGTTGTTGGTATGGAAAAAATGCCTGGATTCAAAATCACACTTCCTTTAATCGAAAGACTATTAAAAATGGGAGTTTATGCAGATTTACTTCAAAAACTATTAACAAAAAATAGAGCATATGAAATACATAAAGGTGAAAGTGAAAAATTATTTAATGAATGGTTAGAAAAATGTAAAAAGTTACTTGAAAAATCAAGTTTAAAACAATTTAAACAAAGTATTTATGAAATGGTAGCTGACTTTGAAAAAATCGAATTAGATACTTCCATCAAAAAACCTAAAGTAGGAATTGTCGGAGAAGTTTTAATAAAATATCATCCTTTTGGAAATAATTTTGTTGTTAATAAATTAGAAGAAGAGGGCGCAGAAGTAGTTCTTCCTGACTTTATGGGATTTATAAAATTTATTGCTACTCATAAAATTACATTTAACCAATTAATAAAAACAGATAAAGTTAAAGCAAAACTATTTAAAACAGCAATTAAACTAATTGATATTTTAGAAAAAGATTCAACAATAGCATTAAAAAATTCTTCCAAAGGATATTTATTACCTTGTAATATATGGGATCTTGAAGACAAAGTAAAAGATATTTTATCTATCGGAAATCAAACAGGAGAAGGTTGGTTTTTAACTGCAGAAATGATAGAATATATAGAAAATGATATTCCTAATATTGTTTGTGTTCAGCCATTTGCTTGTTTACCAAACCATGTAGTTGGAAAAGGGGTTATAAAAACTATTAGAAATAAATTTCCAGAAGCTAATATTTCTCCTATCGATTATGATCCTGGTGCTAGTGAAGCAAATCAAACAAATAGATTAAAATTATTAATGACTGTTGCAAAAGACAATTTAATAAAACAAGAAAATGAAAAAAATGCTCTTTTATCTGAAAATTCATTAAATACCATTGATAATAATTCAATAAAAAAATAAAAAATCCACTTAAGTGGATTTTTTATTTTTTATCTTCTATATATTCTTTTGTTATTACATAACCTATATTATACAGCTCTTCTATTTTCTTTACATCTAAAAGTGAAATATCCTCTGTGGAAATATTAATTAAGCTATCTACTCCATTAAGTTCATATATAGATAATTCATGACATAAAATGTCTAATGATCCGTCTATTACATCTATTATATTTTTTTCTTTTTTGTTTTTTATTTTCTTTGAAAAAATTACACTTATAACCTTATCTACTCCTATTTCTTTTAATTGTTTCCACGGAATATTTTCTCTGATACCGCCATCCACTAGTTCCGTAGATTTGTACTTATATGGAGAAAATACACCAGGATAACTACAACTTGCTCTAACAGCTTTCCAAACTTCAATATTATTTATATATATTATTTTATCTGAATAACTTCTATTATTGTTAATAGAAGAAAAAAAATATATTTTTCCTGTATTTAAATCAACACTAGGAATAAATAAATATTTTTTTACTTCATTAATATATTTTATATTTTTATTCAAACATGCTTTTTTTATTATATTTTCTAATTTATTACCACTATTTAAACCATCTATTGTTAATTTTTTTTTGATAACTATATCTATAATTCCTTTAAAAAGATTTTTGATATCAAAATATTTTATTTCTTTGCCATATTCTTTAAAAATATTAAGCATTTCGTCAGGAGTATATCCCATAGCATATAAAGCTGCAACTATACTTCCTGATGATGTTCCTGAAATATAATTAAATTTTATATTATTTTCCTCAAAGGCTTTTAGAACTCCTATATGTGCTGCTCCCTTTACTCCTCCTCCGTGACAAACATATTCCTAATTTCATATTTTCCTCCTAATTTAGAATTAGTTTCTTTTTATTTGTCTCCTCTAATATCTCTTTCCCTAAGATAATCCATATCTTAAAATCAACTTAAATTTTATTAATATTATATTTATTCACTATATTTTTCTATATGCCTAATTTATTTTTTATATTTCCAGTTAACTTTTATTTATTATTCACTGTAAATATTTTTCTTTTAAAAAATAAAAAAATAGTGATATATAAACTCACTATTTTTTTCTGGCGGAGAATGAGGGATTTGAACCCTCGCGGCCCTAAACGAACCCTAACAGTTTAGCAAACTGTCCCCTTCAGCCACTTGGGTAATTCTCCTTATATTTTAAATACGGAAGTTAGAAAAAATAGCCAACTTCCGAATATTTTTTGGCGGAGAGGGTGGGATTCGAACCCACGGTAGGCTATAAACCTACGCCAATTTTCAAGACTGGTGCCATAAACCAACTCGACCACCTCTCCACAGAGAACATTATTACTTTAACATATTAAATTTAAAAAGTCAATATAGTTTTCTATATTTTTTTATATTCTTTTGCTAAATTTACAGCCTTAATTTCTTCATCAGATAAAGTATATTTTGAAGTTCCATTCTCGATTGTCTTTGCATATACATTACTAGAAGATCTACCATAAATAGAATTAATAACAAAACCATTATTTTCATTATCTAATATAGCAATTGCAAAACTTAATTCACTGCCAACATCATCAAAAGCATTATATCTAACCATTCCTATGTTCTGTACGCAAGTATCTACCTGTCTCTCAACAGTTTTAATATTCGCTTTTATTATTTTGTTCTCTTCATTTACATTTTTTACCATTTCTAAATATGTTTTTAATGCCTCCTCTATATTCTCTTTTTCATCAAACTTAGAAATAAATCCTTCATATCTTTTTTCAACTTTATTAATCTTATAACAAAATAACAATACTATAGCAGTTAATAAAACATTAACTGCTATAGATAAAATCAATATAATATTTATCATCCTGCCAATCTCCTTATTTAATTAAATCTAGTATACGCTCTAAGTCATCATTTGATGCATACTCTATTATAATTTTTCCTTTTCTTTGCCCAGCATTTAATTTTACCTTTGTACCAAAGAAACTTTGGAAACTACTTTCAATATCTCTATAAATAGGTTCATATTTTTCATTCTTCTTTGGCATATTTTTTCTAGATTTAGTTTTTTTCTCAGCTTCTCTAACACTATCTCCTGATTCAATCATATATACTGCCATATCATATTGTTTATCAGGATTTTCAAAGCCTAATAATGCTTTACAATGTCCTTCTGTTAACTTTCCTTGTAATGCTAAATCAATAACTCTAGGATCTAAGTTTAAAATTCTTAATGTATTTGTAACAGTGCTTCTACTCTTTCCAATAACTTCTGCAACTTGAGCTTGAGTTAAACTATATTGGTCCATTAATAGCTTAATTCCTCTTGCTTTTTCAATTGGATTTAAATCCTCTCTCTGAATATTTTCAATTAAAGCTATTTCTCTGTTTTTCTGTTCATCATTTTCTCTAACAATAGCTGGTATCTCAGTTAATCCCGCAAGTTTAGATGCTCTCCACCTTCTCTCACCAGCAACTATTTGATAAAAATCATCTTTTTTTGACACTATAATTGGCTGAATAACGCCATATTTCTTTATTGAATCTGAAAGTTCATTTAATGCTTCTTCGTCAAAAATTCTTCTTGGTTGATCTTTATTAGGTTCGATCTCAGATACTTTCAAATTTTGTACTACTTCATTCTCATCATTTGTTTCTTCAACTAAAGATGTAGAAAATAAAGCATCTAATCCTTTACCCAATCCTGTTTTCTTAGCCATTTACATTTCCCCCTATTTCATATGTTTTGCTTTTTCTTTAGCATCTTCTGCCTTTAAAAACTCTTTTGCCAACTTTTCATAGCTTCTAGCACCTTTTGATTTTGGATCATATGTTGTAATTGGCATTCCAAAGCTAGGAGCTTCACTCAATCTAACATTTCTAGGTATAACTGTTTTATATACCTTATCATCAAAATATTTTTTAACTTCCTTTACAACCTGATTAGATAAGTTTGTTCTTATATCATACATTGTTAAAACAGCACCTTCTATTTCTAATGACTTATTTAAATGTTTTTTTACCAAGTTAATTGTATTAATCAATTGTCCTAATCCTTCCAATGCATAATATTCACATTGAACAGGAATCAGCACAGAATCTGCTGCTGTAAAAGAATTTAATGTAATTAATCCCAATGATGGTGGACAATCAATAAATATATAATCATACTTATCTTTTATTTGATCAAGTTGTTCTTTTAGCCTGTGCTCTCTAGACATTTGAGAAACTAATTCTACTTCAGCACCTGCTAAATTCACATTTGAAGGGCATATTTTCAAATTTTTTTCAATTGTATCTTGTAATGTATTCTCAACAGGCTCTTCGTTAACAAGTACATCATACAATGATTTTTCAACATTTTTATCTACACCCAATCCACTTGTCGCATTTCCTTGAGGATCTGCATCTAATAACACAACTTTTTTGCCTTTTTTAGCAAGTAAAGAGCTCAAATTCACTGAAGTTGTAGTCTTTCCGACGCCTCCTTTTTGATTAGCGACCGCTATAATTTTTCCCAAAATAATCCCTCCAATCTTTCTATATAATAATATAAAAATTGAATTCTCATGTCAATGAATTTTATAAATTTTTATCAAATTTTACACAACAAAAAATAAAATTAATACAAATTATACACCTTTTTATAAATAAATAAAAAAATGTTCCACAGATTATAAACAAGTTATCTGTGGAACATGTATTTTTTAAAATTATCTAATTGGATTTTTCAAAGGTTTACCTTGATTTCTAGGGTATATTTGTTCGGTCTTTTTTATTTTTTTAATAACAACCAAACACCTCTCATTATCCTCTAAACTGTAATTAATCACTTCATCAATATGACCACCTAATCGACTAATAGCAACCTTAGCTTCATTAATTTCTTCTTCCGAATTAGGTCCTTTCATACATAAGCAACTTCCGCCCACCTTAACAAAAGGCAACATATATTCAACTAGAGTACTCATATTTGCAACTGCTCTTGATGTAGCTACATCAAAACATTCTCTATATTCTTTATTATGAGCATAATCTTCAGCTCTACCATGCAAAGCAATTATATTCTTCAAATCAAGCTTAGTAATAGAATCATTCATAAATAGAACTTTTTTATTAACAGCATCCAACAAAGTAATATTCAAGTCATCATCAAATATCTTTAAAGGAATTCCTGGAAAACCTGCCCCAGCACCTATATCAATAACTCTCTTTCCATCAAAATACTTACTAATAAAAATCGAATCAATAAAATGTTTAATTATAATATCCTTTTCATCCTTGATTGCGGTCAAATTAATCTTAGCATTCCACTCTTGTAAATTTTTCATATACAAAATAAATTTTTCTAATTTTTCATTTGATACTTCAATATTATTTTCACTTAACTTCTCTTTAAAGAATTGTAATATTTCTTTCTCTTCCAAATTATTTTTCCTCTCTTATTAATTTTTATTAGCATATTTTCTTTGTTCCAAATAAACAAGTAAAACAGAAATATCTGCAGGTGAAACACCTGAAATTCTAGAAGCTTGACCAATTGAATATGGGCGAATCTTACTAAGCTTTTGTCTTGCTTCTATTCTAATTCCCTTTACATCATCATAATTAACATCATCAGGAATTAATTTCTTTTCCAGTTTTTTAAAACTCTCAACTTGAGCTTCCTGCATTTTTATATATCCTTCATACTTTACAACAATTTCTACTTCCTCTTTTACATCGTCCGGCAATTCTGGTCTATCCTTATCAATTTCAGCTAATACGGCATATGTCAATTCAGTTCTTTTTAATAATTCAGATAGCTTTGCACCGCCGTTAAGTCTAGCAGTACCATGGCTTTCCAAGAATTTATTAACATCATCTGAAGGTTTTATAATAGTAGTTTCTAGCCTTTCTTTTTCTTCCATTATTTTCCTTTTCTTTTCTAAAAACTTATTATATCGCTCTTCTGATATAAGTCCAACTTCATGTCCAATCTCTGTCAATCTCATATCTGCATTATCTTGTCTTAATAATAATCTATATTCAGCTCTTGATGTCATCATTCTATATGGTTCATTCGTACTCTTCGTAACAATATCATCTATCAAAACACCAATATAAGCATCTGATCTATCTAAAATAACTGGATCTTTTCCCTTTAATTTTTGGGCAGCATTAATACCTGCAATAATTCCTTGTGCAGCTGCTTCCTCATATCCAGAAGTACCATTTATCTGACCAGCAAAAAACATTCCACTAATACTTTTTAATTCCAAAGAGCTTTTTAATTGAGAAGGTTCGATACAATCATACTCAATAGCATAAGCTGGTCTTGTAAATTCGCAATGTTCTAGTCCAGGTAAAGTTCTGTACATTTCAATTTGAACATCTTCTGGTAAAGATGAACTCATTCCTTGGATATACATTTCCTCAGTATCCATTCCTAAAGGTTCGACAAAAATCTGATGTCTTTCTTTATCAGCAAATCTAACCACCTTATCTTCAATAGATGGACAATAACGAGGACCTGTCCCCTCTATTTTTCCTGCATATAAAGGTGATCTATGTAAATTTTTTCTAATAATTTCATGCGTTTTCTCATTAGTATATGTTAAATAACAAGGTTGTTGATCAAAATTTCCTAATTTATCTTCAAAAGAAAACGCTGGAACGTTTGGATCTCCCTCTTGTAATTCCATCTTTGAAAAATCAATACTCTTTCTATTAATTCTCGCAGGCGTACCTGTCTTAAATCTAACTATATTAATACCTAATTCACGCAAACATTTTGATAATTTATTTGCAGGAAACACACCATCAGGTCCACTCTCACAAGAATACTCCCCAATAAAAATTTTTCCTTTCAAATACGTACCTGTAGCTAAAATTACACTATCTACTTCATAAATAGCTCCCATATCTGTTTCTACAGCTTTAACTTTTCCATCTTCTACTTGTATATTAACTATTTCTCCTTGTTTCAAAAAAAGATTCTCTTGTTTTTCTAGAGTATGCTTCATCTCCATTTGATATCTTTTTCTATCAGCTTGAGCTCTCAAAGAATGTACTGCAGGCCCTTTAGAAGTATTTAACATCTTAACCTGTATCATTGTTTTATCAATATTTTTTCCCATTTCTCCACCAAGAGCATCTATTTCTCTAACTAAATGACCTTTTGAAGATCCTCCTATATGAGGATTACAAGGCATATTAGCAACACACTCTAATGTAATTGAAAAAATTAATGTCTTCATTCCTAATCTAGCAGCAGCAAGAGCAGCTTCACAACCAGCATGTCCAGCACCAATTACTGCTACATCATATTTTCCAGCAATAAAACTCATAGTTTCCTCCTATTTTCCTAAACAAAACTTTGAAAAAATTTCACTAATTATATCATCAGTTACTGTTTCACCAGTTATTTTTCCAAGTTTCTCTAAAATTTCTTTTATATAAATTGCAACAACATCCACTGGCATTCCCATTGTTAATGTTTCTTCTGCCTTCTCTAATGACATAATAGCTTTATGAACTAAAGCTTTATGTCTTGAATTAATAACTAATAATTCCCCATCATTTTTTATTTCTTCTGTTACAACAAGTTTTTGCATCATATCAAGCAATTCAGGAACTCCTTCTTGTGTCTTCGTAGAAATTGTTACAATATTATTTGAATATTTTTCGAATATTTTTTTATCTACGCCTATCTGGTTTAGATCGATTTTATTTAAAATAATAATTGATTTTTTATCTTTTAATATTTCTAATATTTTTTTATCTTCTTCTGTTAATTTTTTTGTAATATCAAAAATAGCAATAATTAAATCACTATCCTTAGCAATATCAATTGCCTTTTGAACCCCAATCTTTTCAACAGTGTCATCAGTTTCTCTAATTCCTGCAGTATCAATAATTTTAAATGGTACTCCTCCTAAAGAAATAAACTCCTCAATAGTATCTCTTGTTGTTCCTTCTATCTCAGTAACTATTGCTCTTTCCTCGTTTAAAAGTAAATTTAATAAAGAAGATTTTCCTGCATTTGGTCTACCTATAATTGCAGTTTTAATACCCTCTCTTAATATCTTTCCATTTGAAAAAGAATTTTCTAACTCTTCTAATCTTTTTTTATTTCTCACAAGAATATCTGATATATTCAAATTAGTCACTTCTTCAATATCATATTCTGGATAATCAATTGAAACATCAATATCAGCCATTCCTGAAATCAAATCATCTCTTATTTCTTTTATTCTTTTAGATAAATTTCCTTCCAACTGATTCATAGAAGATTTTGCTTCTTTTTCTGTTTTACTATTTATAACATCTATTACAGCTTCAGCTTGCGTTAAATCAATTCTTCCGTTCAAAAAAGCTCTCTTAGTAAATTCACCAGGTTCTGCAAGATCTGCACCATTCTTTAAGCACAAATCTAATATTCTCTTCATAACAACAATTCCACCATGAGAATTTATTTCGCACATATTCTCTGTTGTATAACTTTTTGGTGCTATAAAATAAGATACTAATACTTCATCAACGATTTCATCTCCATCATATATTTTTCCATATTTTATAGAATAACCTTTTTCAGGTGTATTAGAAACTGGTACAAATATTTTCTTTAATATATCAAAACTCTCTTTCCCACTCATTCTAATTATTCCAATTCCACCAATTCCAGGTGCTGTAGAAATCGCAGCTATTGTTGACATACCCTCTCCTCCTTCTCAAATAATTTTATTAAATTTCCCCTATATTTCAATAAAATTTTATAAAATAATCTACAACAATATATACTATTTTATAAATTCAATTCAAATATTTTTTGATCTATTTATTATTAAAATATTAAAGGGGTGTACTTTTATTTTAGCACACCCCACATTTAATATCTACCTTTTTAATGATACAACAATTCGTCTATTTGGCTCTTCACCGATACTATGTGTTTCAACTTTTGTATTTTCCTGTAATCTTGAATGAATAATTTTTCTTTCATAAGAAGACATTGGTTCAAGAGTAATTGCCTTTCTTTTTCTAATTACCGTTCCAGCAATTTTATCAGCAAGTTCTTTCAAATCTTTTTCTCTCTTTTCTTTATATCCACCTATATTTAAAAGAATTCTTACTCTTTCGTTTATGCCTTTATTAGCAATATTGTTTAATATTACTTGTATTGAATTCAACACATTACCTCTATACCCTATTAAATAACCTGTATCCTCACCTGTAATATTAACTAACAAATCACTTTTATCTCTTTTAATTTCATATTTTAAATCATTAGTTGGTAATTTGCTTATAAAATCATCTAAGAACTTCTTCACATTTTCTTCCGCAATATTTTCAGATTCTTCAGAAACTTCTGCTCTCTCTTTTTTCTCATTTACATGATTTTCTTCTTTTACTATTAACTCAACTTTAACAACTCTTGGTGTCAAAATATTAAAAAAACTTCTTTTATCTTCTGATTCTAGGACTTTAATTTCTACCTGTTTCTTTGAAACATTCAATTCTTTAAGTCCTTTTTCTATCGCTTCATTTGTCGTTCTTCCTTCAAAAATATTAGGCATTTTCCTCATCCTCCTTAGACTTAACTAATTTATTCAAGATAACTCTTTGAATTGTAGAAGTTACATTATTTACTAACCAATATAATGCAAGACCAAGTGGAGCAATTGCTGCAACAGATACTGCCATTATAGGCATCATAAACATCATCTGTTTATTCATAGCTTCTACCGTGTCAAACTCATCATCATCGTCATCTCCATTAGCTTTAATAAGTGCTTTCTGTTCTCTCTTCTTTCTTTCCTCTTCTTCTTTTTCCTCTGGTGTTAATTTTTTCTTTCCAGCACTCATAGTAATCTTCATAGATACTATTGAAGAAATAACATATAATCCTGGAATAATATATACTGTTAGATCAGACCAATTTCTAGAAGGAATATTACTTAAATCAATTCCTAAGAAATCCATATTTATCGAAATTGAATCATCACCATTTTTCTTAGCTTCTCTAATAATATCAATTTCTTTATAATTAGATTGCTGTGTTATATTATATTTTTCAGTATATTCGTTAATTTTATTTGCATCCATTCCCTCCATATATGTTAAAGGTTGTCTAACTAAATAAAAAATAGAAACAAATAAAATCAATTGAATTATAGAACCAAAGCACCCTGAACAAGGACTCATTTTTTCAGATTTATATAAATCCATTGTTTCTTGACCAAGTCTAACTTGATCATTTTTATATTTTTGTTGTAATTCTTTTACTTTTGCCTGAATCTTATTGTTTTTAATCATTGTTTTTTGTTGTTTTATTGTAAAAGGTAATAATATAATTTGTACTGCAATTGTAAATAAAATAATAGCTAATCCATAATTTCCAACTGCATCATAAATAAAATTTAGCAAATATCCAAAAATACCTGCCAAAAAGCCTACTAACTTTCCCATGTTACCTCCACTATTTTAAAGGATCATATCCTCCTTTTGAAAAAGGATTACACCTCAAAAACCTAAATGTTCCTAAAAAGAACCCCTTAATAAATCCATATTTCTCTATCGCCTGCATCATATATTCTGAACACGTAGGATAATATTTACAATGAATTCCTAAGAAACTAAAAATAGGAGATATTCTTTTTTTATAAAATTTAATTAATAAAATAGAAAGTTTTTTCATTAATTTTTCCCTATAATCTCACATTTTTTTAATATATTTTCTAAATCTTCTTTTACATCAAAAAAATTAGCTTTTTCATAATTAACATTCTTTTTCCAGATAATTAATAAATTATAGTTATCAACAAATTCATCTTCAATTGCCGTATATGCTTCTCTAATAAATCTTTTTATTCTATTTCTAATAACACTTCCGCCAACTTTTTTACTAACAACAATTCCTAATTTATTAAACTCACTTTTATTTTTAAAGACAAATATCTCTAATAAATCGCCAGAAAAATATTTTCCTTTTTTAAAAAAATATCTAAATTCATAATTTTTTTTAATAATATAAGTA
>OLOX01000371.1_pt1 | contig 47392 bp, 37 predicted proteins | sample 1672091 | NCBI WGS metagenome assembly OLOX01 (sample SAMEA3136644, study PRJEB25190) | human gut metagenome | reverse complement strand
GTAATGTCACCTGTTCCAGGTGACATTACCCCCGTCCCCCGTCACCCGAAACGATAGAATACCCTTCGTGATGACGGGAAACCAGCTTAAAATACTCGCCTTGATAACGATGACGATTGACCATATCGGTGTCGTTCTGCTGCCCCAATACCTGATCTTGCGGATCATCGGCCGTCTCACGTATCCCATTTTTGCGTACATGATCGCCGAGGGTTGCTTCTATACGCATAGCAAGAAACGTTACCTCGGGGGCATCTTCGCGCTCGGCTTCGTATGCCAGATTGGGTTCTTTCTCGCGATGGGCAGCCTCGAGCAGAGCATACTTACGAGCTTCGTGCTCGCCATCATCACGATCTACGCCGTCCAACTCGCCGATGATCGTAGTGACCTTGCAGGAGTCCTGGCAGTCGTCGGCGCACTTGCGCTCGATGTCTTCGTGGCGCTCGTCTTGCCCGTGCTCCTCGCCGGAACCGATTTCTCGGTCGATTACGGCTTCTGGGGAATCATGCTTCCCGTCTCTTGCTATATGCCGCGCATTTTCTTCAAAAATGCGCTTGACAAGAAGCGTCTGCGAACCATGCTCGCGTTCGCATGCCTTGGCATCATCCTGGTTTGCGTGCAGATGAACGATTGGCTCGGTGGCATCCAATGGTTCTCGCTTCTCGCGATTGTGCCCCTGGCCAGCTACAACGGCAAACGTGGCACCTGGCATCTCAAGTATCTCTTCTATATCTACTACCCTGCGCATCTCGTGGCCATTTGGGGTGTTGCCGAACTGCTCGGATACTTCTCGGCAATGTAGTAATATCAAAAGGCTAGGCTGATGAGAGGGGAGTTGGCATGCAAGAGACCATGTCCGAGAATGCATCTGAAAAGTTCGAAGAAATCGGCGAGGTTGTCACTCCAGAAGAAGCGGTCATCGAGACCATAGAAGACATCGAGAGTTCGGAGGAGCCCGAAGTCGAAGTCGTGCAGGATGGCAATCCCGAGGAAGGTCTCGAGGAAGCGCCTGCCAAGCGCAAGGAACTCGATTATTCGTACACGCAAAATCGCGAACTGTCCTGGTTGCAGTTCGATCGTCGCGTTCTCGAGGAGGCGCTCGACCCGAGCGTGCCCCTTTTCGAACGTCTGAAATTCATCAGCATCTTCTGCACGAATCTCGACGAGTTCTTCATGGTACGCGTCGGCAGTCTCATGGACCTTTCCATCATCGCGCCCGATATTCGCGAGAATAAGACCAACATGACGCCACGCGAGCAGCTCGAAGCCGTCTTCGCTGCCGTGAGGCCGCTCGTCGAGGAGCGCGACGAGATTTACGCCCAGGTCGTTGCCGATCTCGAGCCCTATGGGTTCAAGGAGCTCGACCTCGACAATCTCTCCAAGAAGGAGCGTCGCTTTGCCCGCGATTATTATCGCGAGTACATACGCCCCGTGCTCTCGCCGCAGGTCGTCGACGAGCGTCATCCGTTTCCGCACCTGCGCAACAAGGAGCTCTACATCGCGACGCTGCTGAGCGAGGAGGATGGCAGTCAGCACCTTGGCATCGTGCCCGTCCCGGAGAATATCGCGCCCATCATCTGCGATCCGGAAGAACCGCTTCACTTCGTGCGTGCCGAGAAGCTCATCGCCCATCATGTCAAGAAGATCTTCGACATCTACGAGACATCCGAGCCGTGCATCGTCTCGGTCACGCGCAATGCCGACATCAGCTTCGACGAGGAGAAGTTCGCCGATGACGAGGGCGATTATCGTCTGCATGTGTCGCGTCTGCTCAAGAAGCGCAATCGCCTCAACCCCGTGCGCCTCGAGGTCGAGGGCAAGCCGGAGAAGCTGCTTCTCGCCGGTTTGCTCAAGCGTCTCAAGCTCACGAAGAACCAGATGTACACGTACAGCGCCCCCATCAACCTCGACTGGGTCTTTGGCCTGGAGCGTCGTGTCGATGCCGACAAGAGGGGCAAGCTCAGCTACGCGCCCTTCGTGCCGCGCGCGTCGGCTGAGTTCGATCTTGGCCGCTCGATCATAGCGCAGGTCGAAGAGCGCGATCGCCTCCTGTTCTTCCCCTACGATTCCATCGATCCCTTCCTGCGCATGCTGCAAGAGGCGGCCATCGATCCGGACGTGCTCTCCATCAAGATCACGGTGTATCGTCTGGCGAGCGAGTCGCGCGTGGCGCAACACCTTGCCGAGGCGGCCGAGAACGGCAAGGAAGTCACCGTCCTCATGGAGCTGCGTGCGCGTTTTGACGAGGCGAACAACATCGACTGGTCGGGACGTCTCGAGGAGGCCGGATGCAACATCATCTACGGCATGGAAAACTACAAGTGCCACTCCAAGGTATGCCTGATCACCAAGCGCTCCGCTGATGGCGTAACCTACATCACGCAGATAGGCACGGGCAATTACAACGAGAAGACGGCGCGCCTCTACACCGACCTGAGCCTCATGACCTCCGATGCCGAAATCGGCCGCGATGCCGTCACGTTCTTCCAGAACATGCTCATCGGCAACCTGAACGGCTACTATCGCAGGTTGCTCGTCGCCCCGGTGGCCATCAAGCGCACCATCCTCAAGCTCATCGACCGCGAGATCGCCAAGGGTCCCGCCGGACGCATCACGCTCAAGTGCAACTCGCTTACCGAGCGCGATATCATCGACCGCCTGGCCAAGGCGTCGCAGGCGGGCGTGCAGGTGCGCATGAACATTCGCGGCATCTGCTGCATGGTGCCCGGCATCGAGGGCAAGACCGAGAACGTGCACGTGCGTAGCATCGTCGGCCAGTTCCTCGAGCACAGTCGCATCTTCGTCTTCGGCGAAGGCGACGACATGCGCATGTATGTCGGCTCGGCCGATCTCATGACGCGCAACCTCGTGCATCGCGTCGAGGTGGCTGTGCCCATCACCACGCATCGTGCCCGCGAGGCAATCATGCTCTTCCTCGACAAGATCTTCGAGGACAACGTCAAGGCCCGCACGCTCGAGGCTAATGGCGAATACAAGATGGTCGCCGAAAGCCGTGACAAGGACATGTGTCCGTGTGACGAGGAGTTCAGCATGCAGGCCTGGTGCATCGACCATCCGATGCAGGGCGTGAAGCGCGTCGCTCCGCTGCCCTTGGAACCGAAGCAGGAGTCCAAGCGTGTTCTTGAACCGGAGCCTGAGCCTGAGCCTGAGCAAGAGGTCGAATCTGAACTTGAACTCGAATCTGAACCGGTTTCTGATTCTGAACCCACATTTGAACTTGAACCTGCTTCGTTGCAGGAAGACGAGCAACCCGAGGCGTTGGAAGAGGCCGACATCGAACTGCTCTCGGCAGGGTCCGAGGTCGAGGACTTGCCGGGTGCTGCAAGCTTGGAGGAGAAAGCCGAGGAGCCTGCAGACAAGAAGTCGGGCAAGAAGAGCAAGGAAAAGGACAAGAGCGCCAAGAAGGACAAGGACAAGTCCGAGAAAAAGGACAAGCCCGAGAAGAAAGCCGAGAAGAAATCCGAGAAAAAGCCCGAGAAAAAGGACAAGGAGAAGGTTGACCTAGACCTGCCGTTCATCACGAACAAGCCGGCGCATAGCGCCGGATTCAACGCCTCTGCCATGCTGGACGAGAACGTCAACATAGATGACCAGCCGCTCGGCAAGCACTTCAAGCCCTCGAAGAAGTCGGCGGAGGCTCCCAAGCCCGTGGCAGCGGATGTCCCGGTGAGCGCGGAAAGCACCGAGCAGCGTCTTGCGCGCGAGCGCTCGTACATGAGCGATTTCCCTCATACGGCACCCAAGGTCGAGGAGTCGCATGAGGCGCAAGAGCATGAGCCACAGCACGAAGCGCAACACGAAGCGCAACATGAGGCGCCCAAGAAAAAGGGCTGGTTCAGGAGTCTGTTCAGCTAAGGCTGCAGCGGCTGGGTAGATACATCGAGTATGAGCGTTGACGAGGGGATATATCTAGATTATGCAGCGGCAACGCCTGTTGGCGAGCAGGTGCTCGAGGCGATGCTGCCCTACTTTTCGCAGGACTTTCCTAACCCCTCGGCATCGTATGCGCCCGCGCGTCAGGTGCATGCGAGCGTGGAGGATGCCCGTGCGCGCATCGCGCATCTCATAGGAGGCAAGCCCGCCAACATCGTCTTCACGGCAGGCGCGACCGAGGCAAACAACCTCGCGCTTACCGCCGCCGCGCCCGGTGCGCACGTTATCGCAAGCGCCATTGAGCACGCGAGCATGCGCAGCTGCGTGTTAGCGCGCGGGAATGGTTCGCTCGTGCCCGTTGATGCGCAGGGTTTCGTGAGTCCCGATGCTTTGAAGGCAACGATTCGTCCCGATACGGAGTTCGTCAGCATCGCTCTTGCCAATGGCGAGATCGGAACGATTCAACCGCTGCGCGAGCTTGCGCAAGTCGTGGGCGACGAGCGTGCGCGTCGCCTTGCGGCTGGCGACATGCGCCCCATCTACCTGCATACGGATGCCTCGCAGGCGGCGGCACTCAGGACGCTCAACGTCTCCTCGCTTGGGGCAGACCTCGTTACCGTGTCTGCTGCCAAGATGTATGGTCCCAAGCAGATGGGTCTGCTCTGGGTGCGTAGCGGCATCGAGCTGCGTCCACTCGTGTGTGGTGGTGGCCAGGAGGCGGGCTTGCGCAGCGGGACGGAAAACGTTCCGGGCATCATCGGCTTCGCGCGCGCCTTCGAGCTTGCCCGCGAGCGGCGCGAGGATGAGGCAAAGCGCTTGCGCGAGCTGCGCGATTGGCTACAAGTCACGTTGACGACCGCGTTTGCCGATGCCGTCGTTGCGGGGCCGACGCGTGACGCCCAGCGCCTCGATAACCTCCTGCATATCTCCTTTCCGGGTCTGCTCGCTCGTCGTCTCGTCATCGCGCTCGACCAGCGCGGCGTCTATGTCGGGACGGGTTCGGCGTGTGCTGCGAGCAAGATGACGGTTTCGCCCGTGCTCGAGGCGATCGGCGCACCACCGGAAGTCGCCGAAGGCAGCGTGCGCATCACGCTCGGGCGTGATACGACGCGCGAGCAGGTCGAGCGGGCAGCGCAGACTATCATCGAGGTCGTCAGCGCCGAGATGAAGCGAGTGAGCATGGCGTAGCCTGACCAGGCAAATGAGACAAAAGTCGCCGGGGCAGCTTTGTCTCATTCGTTTCATTTCGCTCGAAATGGCATACATGGTATCTTCATTTCTGTTGAAAGCCGTAAGTGGAGAGGACGTACATGGCGCAGAAGGTCATCGTCGGCATGAGCGGGGGAGTGGACTCCTCGTTGGCGGCGGCGCTGCTTGTGGAACAGGGCTTCGACGTTACGGGCGTCTACATGCGCAACTGGTCGGTCGACCTGCCGGGGTTCAGATGTCCCTGGGCCGAGGACCTTGCCGACGCCGAGCGTGTCGCGGTGCAGCTGGGCATTGACCTCGAGGTCTGGGATTACGAGGAAGAATATAAATGCGACGTGGTCGACTACCTGGTCGATTGCTATGCGCGTGGTCTCACGCCCAATCCGGACGTCATGTGCAACGAGAAGGTGAAGTTTGGCATCTTCGCACGCGAGGCCTTCGGGTGCGGTGCAGACTACATCGCAACGGGGCATTATGCCCGTGTGCTCCTCGATAATCCGGGCGCGAAGTGCGGTCACTTGCTTCGCGCGCTCGACGAGCACAAGGACCAGACCTACTTCTTATGGCGTGTGCCGGGGACAGTGCTGGCTCGCACGCTCTTTCCCATCGGCGAGATCGAGAGCAAGGCAGCCGTGCGCGAGATGGCTGCGCAGCGTGGGCTCGAGGTCGCGACCAAGCACGATTCCGATGGCATCTGCTTCATAGGGCCAGTCTCGATTCAGCAATTCCTGCTCTCGCAGCTCGAGCGCAAGGCAGGTGACATCGTCGAATACGAGACGGGAGACGTGCTCGGTCAGCACGAGGGCGCGTTTCTCTATACGCTTGGTCAGCGTAAGGGGCTCGACCTCGGAGGGGGCCCGGCACGCTACGTGGTCAAGACGAATACGGCCGAGAACATTGTCTACGTGAGCGCGAACCACGACTGCGATGCGCTGTGGACCGACGAGCTCGTGCTCGACGACGTGCGTTGGGTTTCGGGTGATGTGCCCGCACCGGGACGTTACCTGGTGCGCACGCGGCATACCCGCTCGCTTGTCGAGGCGCATGTCGAGACGGGAGAGGACGCGGCGTGTATCACCTTCGATGGACGTGTCGAAGCCGTTGCCGCTGGCCAGTCGGTTACCATCTACTGTGGCGAGGAGTGCCTTGGCGGCGGCATCGTCGTATAGGGCACTTACTTGTTGATTTTTTTCGGTAGTGTGAGAGCAAGCAGCGAAATAGCCTCACACTATCGCGATTTTTTTACATGACGCCGCCGAAAGTCTCACATTTGCGGCAAAAATCTACATAGCGCTACTGAATGTCTCACATAATCGCAAATTTTTTGCAGGCGAGTCGCGGATTAGCGTACGCGCACTCTATTTCTCGTTCTCGTGCTCGGTGAGGATGCCGTTGAGGGTGCGCCAGGCAAGCTCGGCGCACTTGACGCGTGCGGGCATGCGCGAGATCGACTGGAGTTCGGCAGCCTCGTCGAGATCCTCGATGTCGTCTTCGGAAAGCTCGTTGCCCTGAATCATGCCGATGAACAGCCCGAGCAGGCGTTTTGCCTCGTCAACTGACTCGCCCTCGATGAGACCGGCCATCATGTCGGCAGATGCCTGGCTGATGGCGCAGCCGTGACCCGTGAAGGACGCCTCCTCGATGATGTCATTCGCGTCGTCGATCTTGAGGTAGAGCGTGAGCTCGTCACCGCAGCTTGCGTTGATGCCATCGTGGCTGTGCGTTGCGTCTTCGAGTTCGTATCGATAGTCGGGATGGGCGTTGTGATCCATCAGCGCAGCAGAGTAAATGCTGCTGGTAGAGCCATTAGACATTGAACATCCTTCCCACGAGCTCGAGCCCGTCGATGAGTCTATCGATATCATGCGCGTCGTTGTAGAACGCCACGCTCGCACGGCAACACGTGTGCATGCCGAGGAAAAGCAGGAGAGGCTGGGCACAGTGATGACCGGCACGAATCGCAACGTTCTCGCCGCTCAGGATGCCCGAAACATCATGCGTGTGCACACCGGTGACGTTAAAGCTGAAGGCGCCGCTGCGCGCATCCGGATCTGCGGGGCCCACGACCTCGATGAACTTGAGCGCCTCCATGCGCTCGGCCAAGTAACGCATGAGCGCCTTCTCGCGCTCCTCCATGGCTTCGATGCCGATGCCGTTGGCGTAATCGATTGCCACACCCGTCGCGTAGATACCGGCGGCATCTTGCGTGCCCGCCTCGAACTTCTCGGGGACGGGGGACCAGACGGCGTCCTGCTCGCTCACGTAGTCGATCATCTCGCCACCCGTGAGGAACGGCGGCATACTCTCGAGCAGCTCGTGTTTGCCCCAGAGAACGCCCACGCCGAAGGGCCCGAAGACCTTGTGGCCGGAGAAGGCGAAGAAATCACAGCCAAGCTTGGTGACGTCGACGGGCATGTGCGGTACGGACTGTGCGCCATCGACTACCATGTATGCGCCGTTTTCGTGTGCGAGCTGCGCCATGCGGGCGATGGGGTTGGTGACGCCGAGGACGTTCGAGACGTGCGCCGCCGCGACGATCTTGGTCTTGGGGCCGATCTTGGTGAGCATCTCCTCTTCGGAGATGAAGCCGTCCTTGTCACAGTACATGTAGACAAGCTTCGCGCCGGCCTTCTTGCAGAGCTGCTGCCAGGGAATGAGGTTGCTGTGGTGCTCCATGATGGTGATGCATACCTCATCGCCCTCCTCGACCACGGTGGGGCCGAAGGACTGCGCGACGATGTTGAGCGCCTCGGAGGCATTGCGGTTGAAAACTATGTCACGTGCGTTCTCCTCGCCAACGCCGATAAAGCGTGCGATGAGCTTGCGCGTATTCTCGATAGCTTCGGTCGCCTCGATGGAAAGCTCGTAGAGACCTCGCAGCGGATTGGCGTTCATGGTCTTGTAGAAGTGATCCACTGCCTCGATGACGCAGGCGGGACGTTGCGCGGTGGCCGCGCTGTCGAGAAATGTCAGGTCTGGCATGGATGCGAGAAGCGGGAAATCCCTCTTGTACGGATTGGCTATGATGTCGATCGAACTCACAGGTAAACCTCCTCGAAGTTCTCCACGATCGTGTTGCCGAGGCGCGCGACGGCCTGCTTGGTCACGTCGTTGGCGGCGTTGAGCCAGGCGTCCTCGAGCGTCGCGGTGATGAACATCTGCTCGGCCTGCTCGGGCGACAGCCCGCGGCTTTCCAGGTAGAAGAGCTGGTCGGCCTTGATGTGACCGATGGTCGCCCCGTGGTTGCCCATGACATCGTCCTCGTTGCAGAGGATGTTGGGGACGGTCTTGTTGCTCACGCCCTCGTCGACGAGCAGCACGTTGTCTACCTCGTGGCCCACGGCGCCCTTGGCCCCGCGAATGAGGTCGATGGTGCCGCGCAGCGTCTTCTTGCTCGAGCCGGCAAGCACGCCGTTGGCATAGAGGTTGCAGGTTGATTTGGTGCCGTGATGGCGCAGGATATAGTTGAAGTCGAGTTCCTGCTCGCCATGGCCCAGGTAGTGCGTGTAGACGTTGATGGTTGAGTCGCGGCCGCGCAGGTCGCCTGCAAGGCCCGTATACGACTTGCCCGCGCCAAGCACGGTCTGATGCACGTCGATGGTTGCGTTGTCCGCGGCGAACAGCCCCATGTCATCGAGGTCGGTCCAAGTGTCATCGAGCGTCTGGACGCGACGCAGCGTGACATGTGCGCCCTCGGCGGCAAAGATGCGGATGGAGCTGCCAGTGACGCCCGTGCCGAAAGCAGGGGAGTCCACGATGATGGCGACGTCGAGAGTCGCGCCCTCGTGGGCAACGAGGTCGATGGCAGCCGTGTTGGTGCCCCCGTCGACGCTGCTTATCTGGATGCATGCCGTGTGGCTTGAGCCAGCTGGTGCGATGATGGAACGCGTCTGGCAGGCCATCTCGCGAATCCAGTCGCTGACTTCCTCGCCCATGCCCTGCTCGAAGGATGCGGCCAGGCTCTTGGCCTGCTCTATCGCGTCGGCCTTCTTCTGGTACGCGGACAGCGCCAGACCGCCGAGTTCCTCGGCCTGCTCATCGACGGCATTGGTCAGCACGGGCTTGTCGCCATAGACCTTGTCCCAGGCAGTTTGCGCCGCTTCCATGGCCTCGACGAAGGCCGTGGCATCGCCGAGCGTGGCATCGGTTTCGATGATAGCGTCGGCTTCGCAGGAAAGCTGCGCGGGGATTTCGATGGTCGCGTCGTTCATGTGGAGGAAGTACCAGGTCGGAGCTGGCATCGCACTTGCGTGCTCGAAGATACGTGCTTCCATTAGCCAATCGCCCCTTCCATCTCGAGCTTGATGAGGTTGTTCATCTCGACGGCGTACTCGAGCGGGAGCTCCTTGCTCACCGGCTCGGCAAAGCCGTTGACGATCATCGTACGTGCCTCTTCTTCGGAGAGACCGCGGCTCATCAGGTAGAAGACCTTGTCATCGCCGATGCGGCCGATGGTTGCTTCGTGTCCGATATCGACGTTCTTGCACTTGATGTCCATGGCCGGAATCGTGTCGCTGCGGCTGCGATCGTCGAGCATGAGCGACTGGCAGCTCACCGTCGCGGCGGAATCCTCGGCGTTCTTGGTCGCCACCACGCTCGAGCGGAAGGTGGAGACGCCGCCGTCCTTGGAGATCGACTTGGTCTCGACGCTCGCCTTGGTCTTGGGCGCGTTGAGCACGACCTTGCAGCCCGTGTCGAGGTTCTGGCCCGCACCCGCGAAGGTGATGCCGGTGAAGCTCGATTTGGCGCCGCGCCCGTTGAGGATGGACATGGGGTAGAGGTAGCCCACGTGGCTGCCGAAGGAACCCGAGATCCACTCGATATCGCCACCCTCCTTGCAGATGGCGCGCTTGGTGTTGAGGTTGTACATGTTCTTCGACCAGTTCTCGATGGTCGAGTAGCGCAGGTGAGCGCGCTGCCCCACGAAGAGCTCGACGGCACCCGCGTGCAGGTTGGCGACGTTGTACTTGGGGGCCGAGCAGCCCTCGATGAAGTGCAGGCTCGCGTCATCCTCGACGATGATGAGCGTGTGCTCGAACTGGCCCGCGCCACGCGCGTTGAGGCGGAAGTAGCTCTGCAGCGGATAGTCGAGCTGCACGCCGGCCGGCACGTAGACGAACGAGCCGCCCGACCACACGGCGCCGTGCAGGGCCGCGAACTTGTGGTCGGTGGGCGGGATGAGCTTCATGAAGTGGTCGTGGATGATGCCCTCCCACTTGGGATCCTGCAGCGCCTCCTCGATGCCCGAGTAGACGATGCCCATCTTAGAGGCGGACTCCTGCATGGAGTGGTACACGAGCTCGGAGTCGTACTGCGCACCCACGCCGGCGAGGTAGCTGCGCTCGGCCTCCGGGATGCCCAGGCGGTCGAAGGTGTCCTTGATGTCCTCGGGGACGTCATCCCAGCTTGCCTGCTGGTCAGTCTCGGGCTTCACGTAGGTGACGATGTGATCCATGTCGAGGCCGTCGATTGACGGGCCCCAGGTGGGGATGGGGAGCTCGTGGTAGATCTCGAGCGCTTTGAGGCGCTTTTCGAGCATCCAGTCGGGCTCGTCCTTCTTCTCGGAAATCTCGCGTACGATTTCGGGGGTGAGGCCCGCCTCAAGATGCTCCTGGTTACTTTCGTCCTTGACGAAGTCGTACATGCTGCGGTCGATGTCATCGACCTGCGTACGCTTCTTTTCGCTTGGTCCGGTCATGGCGGCCCCTTATCGTGCCTGCGCGAGGGACTCGAACTGCTCGAATCCGTTGGTGTCGATGTCGGCGATCATGCTCGCGTCGCCCTCGGCGACCATGCGACCGCGCACCATGACATGCACCTTGTCGACATCGAGATGCTCGAGGATGCGGGTGTTGTGGGTGATGACGAGCAAAGTGCCGTTGCACTCGCGGCGGTAGAGCTCCATGCCGCGGCTGACGACGGAGAGCGCATCGACGTCAAGACCGGAGTCGGCCTCGTCGAGGATGGCCAGACGCGGCTTGAGCAGCAGAAGCTGCAGCATCTCGACCTTCTTCTTCTCGCCACCCGAGAAGCCCACGCCAAGCTCGCGGTCGAGGTAGGCGCGATCCATGTCGAGCTCATCGGCGAGCTCGCGTACGCGCTTGCGGAACTCCTTGCGCTTCATGTCGAGTTCGGGACGCGCCGAGGCGATGGCGCGCAGGAAGCTCGACAGCGGCACGCCGGGAATCTCGACGGGAGCCTGGAACGAGAGGAACATGCCGGCAAGGCTGCGCTTGTCGGGGGAGAGATCGGTGACGTCCTCGCCGCCGAACATGATGGTGCCGCCCGTAACGTCGTAGGTCGGCTCGCCCATGATGACGTGGCCCAACGTGGACTTGCCGGCGCCGTTGGGGCCCATCAGAACGTGGACGCCGCCTTCCTCGACATCGAGGTCGACCGAATGAAGAATCTCCTTGCCGTCAACACCAGCTGATAGGTCGCGGACGGACAATAGTGCATCGCTCATAGGTGTTCCTATCTCTCCTGCGAGGTCCTCTCATGTTTCCTCGCTGCGGTTTCACGTGCGCGAAGGCTCGCGGAACTTTTTCTGCTCAATGTAAATGGTGCATGTTCAATGTCAAGAAAACTCGCCGCTTCGACATGCAAAGGTAACTTTTGGGACGCGGCGGAGGGGGAGGGGGACGCTCCGCTCCGACGGTCGCTCAGTGTCATTTCGACCGTAGGCGCGTAGCGCCAGAGTGGAGAAATCTCCCCCGTCACAACCAATGTAACGGAAGGGCGAGATTTCTCGACTCCGCTCACTTCGTTCGCTTCGCTCGAAATGACATTCTGGGTACCAACAGATAGAATAGCGAGTTAGCACGGTATCACTACGGAAAGGTGCTCTCATGAGCGGACTTACCATCACCCTCATCGTCATCGTTGTAATCGTCGTCATTCTCGCCATCGCGCTCATCGGGATGTACAACAACCTCGTGCGCATGCGCAATCGTGTCGATAACGCTTGGGCGCAGATCGACGTGCAGCTCCAGCGCAGGCTCGATCTCATCCCCAACCTCGTCGAGACCGTCAAGGGGTATGCGGCGCATGAGAGCGGCACGCTCGAGGCCGTGACGCAGGCACGTAACGCGGCGATGAACGCCACGACGCCCGAGGCACGCGCCGAAGCCGAGAACATGCTCACGGGTGCCCTCAAGACGCTCTTTGCCGTGAGCGAGGCTTATCCCGACCTCAAGGCTTCCGCCAACTTCCTCGACCTCCAGGCTCAGCTCTCGGAGACCGAGGACAAGATCAGCTACATGCGTCAGAGCTATAACGATACCGTCATGAAGTACAACAACGGAATCCAGACCTTCCCGGCTGTCATCTTCGCCGGCATGTTCGGCTTCAAGGAGCGCGAGCTCTTCGAGGCGGCCGCTCCCGCAGCCACTGCTCCGCAGGTGAGTTTCTCGTAATGCGAGCGCGAATTGCAATAGCGAAAAATGAGGCAGCTGCTCAGAGCAACTGTCTCATTTTGGTGTTGGTGGCCGTGTGCGTGCTTTGGCTTGTCGTCTACGCATGCATCATGCCCGCAAGCGCGCACGCAAAGAGTCATGCGTGCACGAGTGACACCATCAACGCGACCGTTAACGAGGATGGCTCGCTACATGTCGTCGATGCGCGGACCTACTCGTTCGACGGGCGCTATACGCTTACGGCCGCAGTGCTCGATCCGCCGCCTGGCGGTACGGCCATCGTCAACGGTGTGTCGGTCATCGATGAGAACGGCGTCACCACGCAGCTCGTCGAAGTACCGTTTCAGGGTTCATGGCGTACGGCGGGTGGTCCTCCGAGCGGCTACTATTCCATCGATGTGATCGAACGCACGGTCTATGCGTTCTCGACGACCGAAGACGAGAGGAAGACCTTCGTCTTCGATTACACCTACACGGGCGCCGTCAATCGCTATGACGATGTGAGCGTGCTGTATTGGCAATTCGTCGCTCCCAACTGGGATGTCGATACCGAGGACGTGCATGCGTTCGTGCGCTTGCCCGTGCCTGCAGGTCAAAGCGTCATGGGCGGCGAAAACGTCTACGCCTTCGCTCACGGAAACATCAATGGCTCGGTGAGCTTCGAGGACACCGGCGTTATCGAGTTCGACGTTCCGCGCGTGAAAGAGGGCGACTTCGCCGAGATGCGCGTCGCCTTCCCGGCAAGCTGGACGCCATTGGTCTCGGCCGAGCAAACGCACGCCTACGACGGGCTTCCCCAGGTGCTCGAGGAGGAGCAGACATGGGAGCGCGAGGCGCAGACTCGTCGCATTATCGACGTGTTGTTGCTCGCCATCCCCCTGTGCATCTCGCTCGCGTGCCTCATCGTCGCGCTCGTCTTGTTCTTCCGCTATGGCCGCGAACACAAGCCAAGTTTTACGGACGAATACTGGCGCGACGTGCCCGAGAAGGGGACAAACCCCGCCGTCATCGCGCGTCTATGGCGCTGGAACAAACCCGATGTCAATGATCTGACCGCCGTCCTCATGCATCTCTCCAATCTCGGCGTGGTGAGTATCTCGCGCGAGACGAGCATCGAGGAACGCAAGATCCTCGGTGACAAGGAGCACGTGACCTATAGGCTCGGGCTCAATCCCGAAAAGCGCCTCCATGTGAATCACGACGCTATTGACACCAAGGCGCTCGACTTGGTCTTCGACAAGATCGGCGTGCAGTACGGCAGCGTCACGCTCGAGGATATTGAGGCATATGCCAAGGATCATGCCCAGAGCTACGTGAACTCCATGCAGCTATGGCAGGGCACCATCAGTGCCGAGGTCGACAGGCGCGGCTTTTTCGAGAGAGCGGGCGAGCGCTGCAAGCGCGCGTTTCAGATTGCGTCAATCGGGCTCATCGTGCTCGGCGCCTTCGTGAGCATCACGATCGAGAACTTCATGCCGCTCATCGGCCTGCTTCCCGGTGCCGTGATTCTGCTTGTGTTCTCGTTCTTCATGACGCGGCGTTCTCAGGAGGCCGTCGATATCTACGCGCGCTGCACGGCGCTCAAGCGCTGGTTCAAGGACTTCACCGCACTTGACGAGGCCGTGCCCACGGATGCCAAGGTATGGGGCGAGCTGCTTGTCTATGCGTATCTGTTCGGTGTTGCCGACCAGGTCGTGAATGACCTCAACCGCGTCGCGCCTGACATTTGGACTAGTGACGTGTTTGTCGGCAGCATGCTGTGGTACTACAACCCCTACGTTTCGATGCATGCCGGTGCGGCGAGTGTGGACTTCTTTGGAAACGCGTTCGAGAACACGATGTCTTCGGCGCAAAGCATCATTGCCGCTGCCAAAGGCGGAGGTGGCGGGAGCTTCGGCGGTGGAGGCGGCTTCTCGATGGGCGGAGGCGGCGGTTTCGGCGGTGGAGGCGGCGGCTTCTCGCGCTAGGGCTTCACGCGCGAGCTGCATTTATCTGACGGAGGCATGCGTCTGACGAGGTGCACGTGCAGAGACCCGTCGGAGACTCGCATCTGGCGGGACGAGCCCGCGCAGGCCCTCTCGGATGGCGACCCACCGCAATTTGACGCCTGGACGCGATCGCTGAGACCCATTCGGGATGCCTCGTTGACGAAACGCGTTCGCATAGACCCACTCGACGGGTCTATGCGGGTCTCCTTCGGCTTATCTCGCCGATTTCATTCCGCGCAGACCCATTTCCGAGTCTATGCGGTCGCAATCCGTCATCTCGCGATCTCCGTTCTGAATCATCGGCATCTGCTGCCTCATGGCGCGTCGCCTTCATGCTGCGTTCGTTGTCCCGTGATCTAGAATCCATGCAGCCGGTATTTGCTGCTTCGTAATCCTGAGATTGTTTGCATCGTCTCACAAGAAATGTCGACAATCAGAACCGAACATAAAAAGTGTGCGATACTTGGCACGAGGATTAAAACCGATTACCAGGAGAGATGCCGAGGAATGACTATGGGCACACCTACTGACGAGCAGGTCAAAAGCTACATCGAGTCTGTTCCGGGACTTCGCGAGGAATGGGGCATTTCTGGGGCTTTAAAGTTGGCTAAAGTCACTTTTATCGTGATGAACGTCCTTCTCATCGCCGTAATCATTGGTGTCATCGCCTATTTCGCGTTTACGAGTCCCGAGCTCTCCACCAAGGGCGTTTCCGGTCTCATCATCATTCTCGTGCTTGCCTACGCGGCCAGTGTCGTTCGCATCTTTCAATTGCGTGCCGAGCGTAAAGAACTGCCCAGGTTCCGGCAGGCGCTCGCAAGGCGTCTCACGGGTAATCCCGAAACGGATACGGAGGCACAGCAACAGGTCGAGGGCGAGTTCAAGTGGGAGTCGATGCGTTACCGAATCATCGTTCGTATGATTGGTATCGCGGGGCTTGTTATTCTCACTATCAATACGTATCAGGTCGGAACTGTCGATTTTGCCCGCGTCCTCCTCTTTGATGGGGCGATTCTTATCTACCTGGCAGGGGCATTTTGGAACAACTATGCCTTCAAGGCAGATCTTCTGGAAGTCGAGTTGCAGGAGCGTAGCCGGGCGACCATTCGTTGGCAAACGGAGCATCCGGGCGAGGCGCAAGAGGAAGAGGCGCAAAGGGACGCGGGACATGTCGCCTCTCATGAACCCCATGAGGAGAACCAACGTCCTAAAGACTAGATGGGGATTCAGGGAAACGATTTGCCCAGCGACTCTCACTGGCATTCGGCGTTAGGCTTTTGATGATGAAGACCTCGACGTTAGAGAAAGCGCTCTGTTTCATAGTTTGTCATTGATTTGAATAATTCCCTGCGGAGGATTCTATGGCGCTCCTCCCAGTCTTCGGGAAAGTCCCTCATCCGGTGATGGATGCTTCGGGCGATGTCAGCTGCAACCTTTGCGAATTCGAACGCGTTGCACAGCTGTTTGCCCGTAAGGGTGAATACGGTATATCCCTTCGAGAGCAAGATGTTTCGCCTTGTGGCATCACGTGCTCTGCTTTCACGGGATTCATGGTCGTCGTGGCCATCGTATTCGACGATAACCATGGCATGTGGCCAACTCATATCGCTTTTGAAGTGCTCGCGTCGTGCAATACGCCGTTCCTCGGCATCGAGTTCGATGCGGGCATTAAGCTCGGCCTTTGGCAAGCCAAAGCCGCCGTACCTTTTCGGAAGGCAGGCGAGGAGATACGCACGTGTTTCCATGGGAGAGTTCGAGCCATCTTGTAGGTACTTCAAAATAATGGACAACCGTTTTGATCCATGCAGCTCTGGTGCCTCGCGCAGGAAACTGCGGATAGACGCGACTGATGCAAGTTGGAAGTTTCTGCAGATGTATCCGCGAGGTTCCTCGGGAAGCAGCGCATACGTGCCACATAGCTCCATGCACAATTCCATCAGTTGGTATCTCGAAAGCACGCATGCGGATTGGATGAGGCAAAGCTCGGGAGAGGCCAAGCATACACGATCGCCGAGTTGCCGGAACGCGCCTTTTGGGAGACCGCGCGAATGGACACGGTATTTATATGACCGTTTCGATATGCGATGTGCATAGGATGGCACCATGAGGCGTATGGGCGCAGTGCCAAGGTCAAAACGAGAGAGGCCGATTGTCTCTAACTCTTGGGGTGTCGTCGGGCAATCGGTCAGGGGGTTTGCGACCTCTCTCTTGAGAGTGGTTGCACCCGCTTGGTTGCGTCGCCAGGCATGAAGTGCAGAACTACCGACTACGTATGCTTTCACGAACTTCCTTCCCATGCGTATGCGTCATCTGAGGGCGAATTGTTCGGCGGGCACCGCCAAGCGCGGCCTCTCTCCGTGCTGGGCAATGGTAGGTGTTAAAGCACCGAGACATCTACCGTGAGAACCTGAACGATTTCAGAGTAATTTCGGGATGATGTCGGAGTAATTTCGGTGTGAAGTCAGACTGGCTAAGGAATAGGGGAGTGACGTGGGCTACGGCGTGGCAGGTTGCGACTGCGCAGACCCGGAAATGAGTCTGCACGGGGTGGAATCGGCGTGATATGCCGAAAGGGACTTGCATAGGTCCGCCGGATGGGTCTTCGTGGCCGCATTCTGCCAGCGAAGCAGCCCGAACGGGTCTGCACGGGTCCGTTTGGGCAGTTGCGGGTCTTCGTGGGCGCGCCCCGGTATCGGGTACCTCGACAATCTGCATGGTCACGGCTATCGCATAGAATGCGTGGAGAAACCGTGCCTTTGGGGCTCTTGCGGTATCATGAGCAAACATTTGTCATGAAAACTCACGATAACCAGTGATTTCGAACATGGGGAGCATCATGGTCAGGTATTCCGCTCACGGTAACCACAGTCGCAGTGGGCAGCAGCCCGTCTTGCGGTCGGATATGGCAGCGTACAACGCGAGCAATTACGTCGGACACAGCGCGCGGCGCCCCAAGAACCACAAACGTCGCAACATCATCATTGTGGTCGTCGTGGCGGTCATTCTTATCCTGGCTTGTTCCGGTGTGGCCCTTGCCATGAGCGCCAAGGATGCCAAGGCCGATGCCGAAGTCCTCATGGACCAGGGAAAGACGCTTGTCACGCAGCTCAAGGAGGGCAATAAGACCGGTGCTGGAAAAACGGCGACGGAGCTTTCGGCAACCGCCAAGAAGCTCAACGACAACGTGAGCAGCCCTCTGTGGGCCGCTGCCACGCTCATTCCCGTCTATGGTAGCGATATCGCCCAGGTGCGCACGATTGCGAGCGTGGCGGACACGCTATGCGCCAAGGCGGTTACGCCGCTTATCAACGCGCTTCCTGCAGAGGGACTTTCGGGTATCGTGGTCGATGGCGGCGTCAACGTGCAGGCCGTCGAGGACATGCTCACGCCGCTCGGTGCCGAGTATCCCACGATTCACGATTGTGCTGAGCAGGTCGCCAAGATGGGCGATTCGCACCTTGACCAGCTCAAGGAGCCCGTCCAGACCGTCAAGGGGCTGGTTGGCACGCTCGATACCGTCTCCGAGTACGCAAGTGAGCTCTCGCATCTGCTGCCCGGCATGCTCGGTGCCGATGGCGAGCCCGCCCACTACCTCGTGATTGCTGCGAACAACGCCGAGCCGCGCTCCACTGGCGGCATGGCAGGGTCCTTTGGCGTCATGACCGTCGAGGACGGCAAGATGAGCATGGGCGATTTCGTGGGAAGCGAGACCGCTCCGCGCCCCGACACCGGAGAGGCGGCTTTGCCCCTTACCGATGAGGAGCTCCTGATCTTTGGCAAGCGCGTGGGCATGGATATGCGTGACGTTGGCTACATTCCCAACTTCCCGCGTGTAGGCGAGCTCCAGAAGGCCATCTGGGAGTCGAGTGGCAACACGGAGGTCGATGGCATTGTCATGCTCGATCCGGTCTTTCTGCAGCGCATCCTCGCGCTCACCGGAGGCGTGACCACGAGCAATGGCACGGTTGTCGATGGCACCAATGCCGCGCAGATCCTCATGAACGAGGTGTACTTGCGTTACGGCGATGAGAACGAGATTCAGGACGCCTTCTTCGCCGAGGTCGCCAGTGCGGCGCTTGACCAGGTACTCGGCAATTTGGGCGAGGTCGACCTGGCAAAGCTTCTTGAGGTCGTCAATAACTCGCTCGATGACCGTCGCTTCTACATCTGGATGGCCAATCCCGAGGAGGAAGCCATCGTCACTAAGCTCGGTGCAGCCGGCTTGACCTCCGTGAGCGAGACCGAGCCCGTTGCGGGTATCTATTTTGGCGCCGCGTCAGGCGCGAAGAGCTTCTGGTACCTCGATGCGGATACGCAGGTAAGCGAAGGCCGCAAGAATGCCGACGGCTCTATGAGTTATGACGTCACCGTCACCTTTAGCAACACGCTTAGTGACGCTGCTGCCTCCGATATGTCCTGGTACATCACCGGCGAGGCGGCCATCAAGCGTAGCGTGAGCGACATGCATTTGGACGTGTATCTCTATGCGCCGGCAGGTGGCAGTATCTCGAACATGCAGACGAATGGCTACTTCTTCGATTCGAGCTACTTTGGTGGCGAGTGGTATACCACGCCCGGTCCTGACGAGATGACCAAGGCAAGTTATAACGGTAACGAGGTCTGGTACGGCATTACGGGCATCAACGGCGGGGAGAGTACGATCATCAGCTACACGGTGACGACTTCGCCCAAGGCCGAGACCTCTCTGCAGATTGACATGACGCCTTTGGCAAACGAGGCTCTTTAGGCCGCTGGGGTACATGTAACAGTCCGACGTGCCAAAGGGCCGCTTTCTGCTGTACCATGCAGCAGATGCTTTCATTCGATGTTCGGGAGACGCATGGCTCGTAATGCGCATAGAGGAGGTTGGGGCAAAGCCCTCAAGACAGGCGCCGCTGTGTTCGCGGGTGCCTCGATTGCCGTTGCTGCTGCGGGCCAAATCGTCGCGTGGAAGCGCGATCGCAAGGGCAAACCAACACCCGACGAAATCATTGACGTCACAAGTGTCCAGGCACAAAACGTGCTTGACAAGGCGACGCGTGGAACTGACATTGTGCTCAACCCCGTACAGCGTCAGCCTATTCCGGGTATAGACGATACCTATCGGTACCACGTGGTGAAGCGCGGCTTCGATGTGGTGTTTTCCGCCTGTGCGTCCGTTGCCTGCTTCATTCCCACTCTTGCGGTCTGTGGCCTTATTTGGCTCGATAATCCCGGATCGCCCATATACAAGCACAAGCGCGTCGGGCGTTATGGCGTGCCCATGAATATCTACAAATTGCGGTCGATGGTGCCGGGGGCCGATGATGTCGAGAAGCATCTCACACCCGAGCAACTCAAGCAGTGGGAAGCTGAGCACAAAGTCGACAATGATCCGCGTATTACGAAAATCGGCAAGTTTTTGCGCAAGACCTCGCTCGACGAGTTGCCTCAGTTCTGGAACGTACTTACGGGCGAGATGAGCGTCATCGGCCCACGCCCCGTCGAGCCTGACGAGCTTGCAGCCTACGATGATTCGGTCGTGGAGTTTCTTTCGGTGACGCCCGGCATCACGGGTTGGTGGCAAACCGTATCGCGCAACGATGCGAAGTACGAGGATGGCGAGCGTCAGAACCTCGAGTTGTTCTACGTGCGCAATCGCAGCACGAAGATTGACCTGAAAGTGTTCTTCGAGACCTTTAGCGCTATGTTTGGCAAGAACGCGAGCGGAAAGTAGAGCGATTACTCGCTACCCATTCTTTTTCGTTAGCCACTTGGGCTCCCACAATGGCTCTTTCCATGAACAGGAAGCGTTCGGAGGCATCATCAACGATGGCAGTAAAAACAGGAATGTGTTGTAGACGGGCGAAATAAGCTGAGGGTCAAATATCGCATGAAGAGCCATGACGAATAGAGCAAGCGTAAGGTATTTATCCCTGACGATAGCAGCTCTTTTTCCCAGTAAGAAGAGTACCGAAATTGCCGCAACAAGCGTAATCCATCCTAGGTGCAGCAAGATGTACATGAATGAGTTGTCAATGAAATTCGTATCAAAGGTCCCTGTAACTTGCTCCAGTACTCCATCAGGCGTCAGTCCATTACCAGCGAGAGGTAATTCTTGTCCAAACGGCATGAAGCCATAGTCAAACAAAGCAGCGTGTGTTTGCGAGAGACGGTTGGCCAAGATGTCGTTGAGCCAGTCCCAGCCCGCGAGCGCAGGGTCATATGCCAACGAGGCTATCAGACTCAGTAAAGCAAAAATTGGAAACACCCACTGACCCAGGAGCGGCTGGATTATCTGCCCAGGTATTTTGTTACCGAAGAGGCACAACAAAAGCCAAAGGCATAGAGCAAAGATAACCAACGCGAATGAATTCTTTGAACCTGTGGAGAAAAAAATAACAAAGTCAATTATCAGGATGAATGCTACTTCGATTACTTTCAGGTCATTTCGACGCAAGAAGACCCATAGGAGAACAACGTTAAGAAACAGGTGACTCAGAGTCGTACAATAAAGGAAGCCCAAACCATGACGATTCCTTGTTCCCGGATCCCAAATGTAATCAACGATGATGCCCAATTGAGATAATAGAATTATCAGGAGCGATAGTGAAATAGTGATTGCTATTGAAACAAGGGCGATATCCTTGAAATCGACTTTTCTGCAGCACCATACCAAAATCGTTAAATCGATAATATCTGGCAACCCCGAGAAAAACCACACAAGACAACCCAGGAGCAGGAAGAGTGCTGCCGGTATGAGCGTCTTTTTGAAAGGACGGGTGAAGTATATCTCTCCAACAACAAGTGCAAGTAGGATTGCAAAATGAATTGCAGCGTCAATCCAGCCCTCTGTAAGCACAGCGAGAAGCGAGCTTTGAAGCAGCCTCCAAATCAAATAAATCGCATAAAATGAGAGTATGTAGATTGAAACAGGGGAACAGTTTTTTAGTTTTATCCATATGCTGCGAGATAGGAAGGCTTCTTTCATGCAGCGGTACCTCCAAAGGACAGATTAGATTCTGTAAGGATATCCTATTCATTCCTGTATAGTTGCAAGCATGTCTCGTTCGGTAAAAAAGAACTTTATCTACAATTCGGCGTATCAGATCTTTTTGATTATTGCGCCGCTCATCTCCACGCCGTATCTCTCGCGTGTACTCGGGCCAGGGGGTGTGGGCGAGTTTTCATATACCTACGCAATCGCGGCATATTTCGTGATGTTTGCAACTTTGGGTATGTCAAATTATGGCGTGCGTACCATTGCCGCGGTCGCTGATGATCAGGAAAAGCGCAGCAAGACCTTTTGGTCGGTATTTGCTTCGCAGCTTGTCATCGCGGTCCCCGTCTTTCTCATCTACCTTGCCTATGCGCTTGTCATGCCCCAGGGAGGCACGCTCGTCGCGTTGCTTTGGGCGATGTACGTGTTTTCGGGCATTGTTAACATTTCATGGCTCTTTTTTGGCATGGAGGACTTTGCCAAGGCGACCGTCATAAACATCGCCACAAAGGCCCTCGAGCTTGTCGGCATATTCACCATCATCCGCTCTGCCCAGGATGTTTACCTCTATTGCGGCATTCACTCTCTTGCCTTGCTGCTTGGCTTTGCGCTGCTCATGCCGTTTGCGCGCCAGTACGTGAGTTTTTCCAGACCTACGTGGGCTGAGGTGAAGGTGCATTTCCTTCCCAATCTGAAACTCTTTATTCCCGTTATTGCGATTAGCCTCTATACGACGCTTAACTCCATTTTGCTCGGCGTTATGTCGACGATGGAGCAGACTGGCTATTTCGACTATTCGGAGAAGATGGCGAAGATGCCCCTTGCCGTAATTACGGCTCTGGGAACGGTTATGCTTCCGCATATGTCGGGCCTCTTTGCCTCCGGAAAGCATGAAGAAGGGCTCGCTTTGCTCGATACGTCCATGTGGTTCATGTTGGCTGGTGGTCTTGCCGTGGCATTTGGTATCGCGGGCATCGCGCCCGAGTTCGTGCCGGTTTTCTTTGGACCGGGCTATGATCCTTGCATTCCCGTGATGGTGGTTCTTGCCTGGGTAGTGCCCCTCATTTGCGCGACGAACGTAATAGGAGCCCAGTACCTGCTGCCCATGTACCGTGACAACCACTACACCATTTCCGTTTGCGTAGGTGCCGTTGCAAATATCGTGCTGTGCCTCGTGCTCATCAGTCGCTTGGGGGCGTTGGGCGCGGCAATCGGAACCGTTGCCGCCGAGCTCGTCGTGCTAGCTGTCCAGGCGTATTTTGTCCGTGGTGAACTTCCGTTATTGCGCTACCTACGCAACATGCTCCCGTTTGTCGTCATCGGCGCTCTCATGACGATTCTCATTCGCGTGATATCGATTCCACTCGTTTCGACCGTGGGCGTTTCGGTGCCCACGCTTCTCGTGGAGATGGTTGTCGGTGTGGCGTTTTTCTGCGTGCTCGCTTTCGCGTATTGCATCGCGACGAAAAACAAACACTTTCATCGGATTATAGGAGCGAGAGGAAAAAGCCAGTGATGACGGGAAAAGAGCACGGGATGCCGCCTTTGATTTCTGTCGTCATTCCAGCGTATAACGCCGAAAGATACTTGGATGAATGCGTGCGGAGCATCGTGGAGCAAGATTATTCGAATCTCCAGGTTTTGCTCGTGGACGATGGGTCGAGCGATTCCACCCCTGAATTGTGTGATGAGTGGTCTTGCCGGGATAAGAGGGTCTCGTCAATCCATACGGCGAATAGGGGCCCATCGGCGGCTCGAAATCGCGGATTAATCGAGGGGTCCGGAGACTGGATCTGGTTTGTCGATGCCGATGACTATGTTGCACCGGGCGCTTTGGAAAAGATCGCGGAGCGCATCTCTGCCTGTCACTGTGAGCTTGTCGCTATCGGTATAAAATCATTCAATGAAGAGGGTGAGCTACCCGTTTCCGATTTGTATGCAGAAGCAACGCTTCCTGAGGGAATTATCGAGTCTGGCGAACTCGAATCCCTGCTCTATCAGGGAAAACGCGGTCATTATCTGTATTCTTACTTGTTCAAAGCCGATTGCCTGCGTGCTTTTTCAGCGGCTTCGGGTCCGTTCGACGAGAACATGTGGCTCTTTGAGGACGCAGCGTTTCTCCACCAGTATCTAGGCAACGTGAGTGATGTTTGTTGGATTGATGATCGACTGTACTGGTATCGCCAGACCGAAGGTTCCCTTCTGCATCGCGCTGATGCCAAAAAAGCGGCATCTGGACTCAAAGCCGTCGAGCAAATCAGGGAAATCGAAGTCAATTCGGATCTTAGAGGCTTGCGTCAGCAAATGGTCATCCGTTTTTTGCTGAGTATTGATACGCTGGCGGGGGGTTCAGTCGAAGGTGCCGGAGTACGAAGGCGTGTCCGCGAGTTGCTCGCGGATGTTCTCGCCGAGGAGCCTAGAAGCAATCTTCCCTTGGCGCTCCGCGCGAAATGCTTGCTCGTGCGAATGGGAATATACCAGCCGCTTAGGAGACTCTTGATCAAAGCGGGGGTCATCAGGGCATGGGACGAAGCATAGCCTCATCAATCGCATGCTTTAAGAAATGACCATCGCGCAGTCTCTTCGAAATGTCCCGGACGTTTTCCCTCATCCGCGTGTATTCCTCTGCCGAGGTCGAGTTGAGGACATTGGCGAGTGCAGACAGACTTGGCACAGCTATTCCCGTGCCGTGCTCTTTTATGAAGGGAGCGAGGGCGGCTTGATCCCAAATGACGACGGGAAGGCCAGCGGCAAGGTATAGCGATGTCTTATGCGGGTTGTTGATGCGCAGATAGTCTCCAAAAGCGCCGGTACATGTATTTGCACTCGGTCCATCCCAAACGAGTCCGAAACTACCCTGTAGGTTTGGTATGAGCTCTTCTGGCGAAAACTCACCCATATAATGCACATTACGCTTCTCTGCGCCTTCGAAACCCGCGCCGTATAGATTGAAATCAGGTTCTTCGGGAAGCTCGTAAAGATAGTCCGCTTTGCCCCTCTGCAAATTTCCGGCAACGACTATCGGACTTTTGGGTCCCGATGCCGTCGCATAGGCGTTTTCATCCGAGAGAAGATAGTCAAATATTTGCAGCGGCACGATTCTCTCAGGATCGATGCCATGAACTTCCACTAGCCGCTTCTTCATCGCCTCGTTATGCACTATAAGAACCGAAGAAAGGTCGATGAGAGAAAGCTCTTCGGCGTATATACGCTTCTTTGCCGCACGGCTTCTATCGCGTTCTGCTCCGAGGCGGATGGAATCGAGGTCGTGAATTATCAAGATGAACCTTACACCTCGTTCGTATGCTTTTTTGAAGGGGCCTTTTGCGAAAATCGAATGGTGCATCAGGGGAAACTGAAGGATGACTATGCTTCCATCATCGACTTTTGAAAGCGCGTCCGCCCAATCCCTTGCAGCTGAAAAATGAAAGCCAAGACGGGAAAGGGCACCGCTTGTCATTCGGGCATGATAGTCATAGTTGATCACGATTCTTGAAAACCCGATGTCATTTAAAATAAACGAAACATCGTCCCGCGCCTTGCATCCGGCGTTGTTCAGTCGATAGTCGGGACATATCTCGTCGATGTAAAAGATCTGGGTTGTCACATCTTGCCTTTTCGTGCAGCCGGTCGAATTTGACTTCAAGCATGTTAAACGACTTTCGTGCCCGTGTCGTCTGCTACGATACACAAATCGAGAGTAACGATACGAGGAAAACGTGAATGGAAACCTGTACTGTCGGAATAATAATTCCAACTCTGAACGCGCAAGATGAGATCGGGGAATTGCTCGAACTCCTGAAGAACCAAACCCGGTCACTTGATGAGATTCTTGTCATAGACTCGAATTCCGATGATGATACAGTTTCGATTGTGGAATCCTTTGGGGACGTGCGGCTCATCTCCATCGAACGCAAGGATTTTAATCACGGACTGACGCGTGATTTGGGGATGAGGACGCTGCAAAGCGACTTCATCTTGTTCTTGACGCAAGATGCGTTGCCGGTATCCGAAAGGTATGTTGAAAACCTTATCCGCCCCATGCTGGAGTTTGAAGACATCGCGATGTCATCTGGCAGGCAGCTTCCAAAGAAGGATGCCCGACGCTTCGAGCAGCTGGTGAGGTCATACAACTATTCGGCGGTATCGGTCGTGCGTTCGCTCGAGGATGTGTCCACGATGGGAATAAAGGCCTTCTTTGTATCGGATGCATGCTCGGCGTACCGACGTGAGGCCTATATTGCATGCGGCGGTTTCGACGAGGTTGCGACGAACGAGGACATGCTCATGGCTGCAAAGTTTATGAGAGACGGGATGCGCGTTGCCTACGCCGCAGATGCCGAAGTCTACCATTCTCATAATCTGGGATTTCGCGAGCAGTACGATCGGAATTACGCTATAGGTGCCTTTTTGGAATCGCACAAAGATGACTTGTGCAATGCGGCCGTTACGAGCAGTGGAAAAGATCTGGCAAAACATGTGTTCTCCGAGCTGTGGAAAGAGCGCAACATGAGAGAGATGTTCGCGTTTTTTCTTGACTGCATCGCGCGCCTTGCGGGGAATGCTTCGGGTAGAAGGCATGCGGCTTCTGCAGTCGCGTCGAAGGGAAAGCGACGGTAAGTGCGCATGAGCTACGAATTGCAAGATGAACCGAAAAGCCAGGCTACGCCAATGCCAGTCGGCGCGGCGCTTGTGAGCATTGTCGTTCCCGCCTATAACATTTCGAGCTATCTGACCTCTTGTGTCAAAAGCCTTGCTTCTCAAAGCTATGACGCTGTCGAGATTCTTCTGGTTGACGATGGGTCAACAGACGGCACGAGCGAGATATGCGACACATTAGCTGGGGAATATCTGCAGGTGAAAGTCATTCACAAAAGCAATGGTGGTCTCTCGTCTGCCAGAAATACGGGACTTGCTTGCGCTGGTGGCGAGTACATCATGTTTGTTGATGGTGATGATGTTATATCTCCAGATTGCGTAGAGACCCTCATTGCTCCGATGCTTGATGATTCGTCCGTCCGTATGGTCGTAGGCGAATTCAAGCAGATTACCGATACAGATGCACGGAACGAAGACTGGTTTTCCGAGACTCATTCTTGTGAGGTGATGACTGACGCTGCCGCCCTGGGCTTGATGTTGTACGGCGGGCGGTTTGAAATCAGCGCAGCATGCAAGCTTGCGAAGAAGGACGTCTGGGGAGAAGCGCCGTTTCCGGAAGGTAGGTTCTACGAAGACCTGTACTGCATTGCCCGGATAGTGTCGAAATCTCCCATGATCGGAATGGTGTCCTCGCCTTTGTATGGCTATGTCATGCGAAGTGGCTCCATCACCGGTCAGAAATCCGCATCGAAGAAGAAGATATCCGATTACATAGATTCAGTTGCCCAGTGCGGAATCGATATCCAAGAACGCTTTGCTGAGGATGCGGAATTGAATGCGGCATATGCGGCTCGGCAGGAACTCGAGTATTGCAGGATCTACCGTCTGCTGGAGGAAGGCGAGGACGAAGCATACAAACGTGACATGCTTCCGATAATCCTTGAAAAGGTCCGAGGGGGGCTTGGCGATTATATGCAGGATCCTCACGTCTCTCGCATATGGAAGCTCAGAGCCTGGATCTTGTCTAGAATCCCCGCCCTCTATTTGCCCTCATTTAAATTGGCGGCCGCGATAAAGGGAAAGAAATACGAATGATTTGCTGTTTTGTTGTTTGCTTGAGGTGCAGTGTATAATCCAAGTTCACATAATTGGGAATAAGTGAGCGCACACAAAGAAGTGACGAATAGCGCGCAAATCGCATGACGGGGTCATGCGAACAACGGGAGAGATATGAGTAATCCGAATTTCGGTGATTACGAGAATATGCGTCGCCCACAAAACGGGCGAATGAGCGCGGCGAATCAGCCTTATCGCAAGCCTACGCCACGTCCTTCATCGGATGAGCTCGCGCCATACGGCGCTGCAAATTACGTAAGTCATGGATCGAAGACCAGGACTCATCGACACGTGCGCAAGCCCATTATTGCTGGGGTTGCGGTGATTATCGTTTTGCTGCTGATTGTTCCTGGCACAGCACTTGCTGTGAGCGCAAAAAACGCAATGGATGATGCCAGGATTCTTATGAATCAGGGTTCGGCGCTCGTCAGCCAGATTCAATCGGGGGATGTTCAAGGGGCGCAGCGCACTGCGACCAATCTTAACTCCATCGCTAAAGAGCTTGACGCAAATGTCAATGGTCCACTTTGGGTACCGCTTACTTTTATACCTGTGTACGGTGATGATGTAAAGTCGATACGTACGCTGGCCGAGGTTGCCAACAAACTCTCCGAACAAGTGCTCATTCCTATTGCGCAAGGATTGTCCACTGATGGCAATGCGCGTCTTTTCGTTGATGGCGGTTTCAATATTCCGGTGATTCAGGCTATGCTTACGCCGATTGGAGCAGCGTCCGACACCATTCGGGAATGTGCACGACAAGTAAACGAGCTGAGCGAGCCGCACATCGTTCAGCTCATGAGTCCCGTTATGACTGTGAAAAGTCTTATGAGCGTTCTGAGCGAGGTCACGGGATACGCGAGCGACCTCTCACGAGCGCTGCCAGGCATTCTTGGTGCAAACGGTCCGCGAACGTATCTTATTATGGCGTGCAGCGAGGCTGAGCTACGCTCTGTCGGCGGTTTTCCAGGATCCACTGGTTTGATGACTGTCGATAATGGCAAACTTGAGATTGGTGAAATGACCGCGCCGAATCTTTCTTTTGCTCAGTCTGAAGATGAAGTCTTGGAGTTGACTGATGAAGAGAGGACTCTCTTTGGGACTCGTGCAGGGGAATATTTCTACGATGCGGGGTATAACCCGCATTTTCCTCGTGCTGCTGAGATTATGAAATCAATCTGGGATGCGAACAAGAAGCCTCCATTCGATGGCATTATTTCTGTCGACCCGGTCTTTTTGCAATCCATACTAGAGCTAACTGGAGGAGTGACTACGTCGGATGGTGTTGCGGTAAACGGTTCGAATGCTGCGGAAGTTCTAATGAATTCCGCATATATCATGTATAGCACCGAGTCATTTGAAGATGAATCTACCGAGAGTTCCGACATTGCAGCTGATGATCAGAAAACCGCATACGCTCTAGCATCGGCAAAACAAAACGCCTTCTTTAGCGAGGTTGCCTCCCTTGCCCTCGATGCATTTTTTGGAAACATTGATTCTGTTAGCATGCTGAGCGCCGTGCAGGTTATAGGGGATTCGATTGCTGATAAGCGCATCTACATGTGGGTGGCTAATCCTGAAGAGCAGGCTGTAATTGAAAAGCTTGATGCAGCGTGTGCGATCTCAATGAGCGAGGCTAATCCGGAACTCGGTGTTTATCTTGCGACGACAGTTGCTTCAAAGGGCAATTGGTATATCAATTCGGATACGACCGTGGGTAATGAGACCAAGAATGCTGACGGATCAACAAGTTATTCCGTAACGACGACAATTACGAATACGCTTTCTCCTGACGATGCTGCAAACCTTCCTGCAATTCTTACAACTCCTGATCAGTATGCTGTTGGTAAGGTGCGCTCAAAGGGAGATATGATTCTGGACGTGTACTTGTTTGCACCCATGGGTGGCGTCATTACTGATCTTCAAGTTGAGGGTGATTTTGCACCCGATACTTTTTTTGACGATGTGGGTGTTTGGTATACACAACCTGGGATTGAGCCTATGACGCGGGCGACTTACAACGGCCATGAGGTTTGGTACGGTGTTACGATGATCGAAGGTCTGCAAAGCACGACATTGACATATACTGTCACGACTTCACCAAACGCGGTCGAGACACTTGTGATTGATACGACACCTTTGGGCCAAGAGTAGGTGAGGATGTCGATGATATTTTGCGCAAGAGGAGAAGGTTGCGTTGTCTGCTGAAAACAAAGACGCTGCTGACGAAATGAAGCGTATTCACGTGGATCGCAAACGCGCCGTGCGTACGGCGCTACTTGTTGTGTGCGACGCAATTTTCATTGCGTTTGCTTATATTCTTGCTTTGCTTATGCGTTTCGAATTTGATTTTGTTCAGATTGGCGAAACGTATCTGCATGCGTATCAGATTCTGATCATCCCGTATATTCTTATAGCTATTGCCTCTATGTGGGCGTTTAGGCTGTATCACAGCATTTGGACCTATGCGTCGACAACGGAGCTCACGCATCTAGTCCTCTCGTGGCTTGTGACTCAGGCTGGTATTCTCGTCGTGTATTTCATCACGCAGATTCGTATGCCGCTCTCATTTTGGATTATGGGCGCCATTCTGGGCTTCTGCTTCACTGCCGCTTTGCGCTTTGGGTATCGTTTTCTGCGCATGACGCGCGTGCGTATGCGTGCTGATAGCGTGAATGGCAAGACGCCCGAGAATGTGATGATTATTGGTGCTGGTTCTGCCGGACGTGACCTTATTCATGAAATCGAATTTAGCGACAAGCTTAATTGGAAAGTCGTGTGTGCTATTGACGATAATCCATCGAAAGCTGGAAAGTATCTTGACGGTGTTCCTATTGTCGGAGGACGCAAGCGTATTATAGATGCGGTCAAGGAATATGGCGTTACGCAAATCGTATTCGATATTCCCAGTGCGACGGGTACAGTACGCCGAGATATTCTCGAAATATGTCAACAGACGGACTGCAAACTTCTTGCAATGCCTGGAATCTATCAGCTTTTGGACGGACAGGTAAATGTCTCGCGGTTGCGTGAGGTACAGATTGAAGATTTGCTTGGACGCGATCCTATAACCATTAACAGCGACGAAGTCCACGATTTCATACATGACAAAGTTGTCTTGATTACGGGAGGTGGCGGAAGTATCGGCAGCGAACTGTGCCGTCAGATTGCAGCGGACTGCCCTCGTCAGCTTGTGATTTTCGATATTTATGAGAACAATGCGTATGAAATTCAACAGGAGCTTTTGCGCTGTTATCCAGAAATAAACCTTGAGGTTCTCATTGGTTCCGTGCGTGATGAGGGACGAGTTTCTTGGCTTTTTGACCAATATGCTCCTGATGTTGTTTTTCATGCTGCTGCGCACAAACACGTGCCGCTCATGGAGAAGAGTCCAAACGAGGCCGTTAAGAACAATGTCATGGGAACGTACAATGTCGCGAAAGCAGCGCTCGAGCACGGCGCGGACCGTTTTGTGCTCATCAGCACTGATAAAGCTGTGAATCCTACTAATATCATGGGTGCAAGCAAGCGTGTGTGCGAGATGATTGTTCAGATGATGGACAGACGCTCTGCTGTGCGATGTGAGGAAAATCTTTTCAATGACGATGGCACGTTAAGTCCTGTGCGCACGATCTTCTCAGCTGTTCGCTTTGGTAATGTGCTTGGCAGCAATGGCAGCGTTATTCCATTGTTTCAAAAGCAAATTGCAGAGGGTGGCCCTGTCACTGTTACCGATAAGAACATCATCCGCTACTTCATGACTATCCCTGAGGCCGTGGGCCTTGTTTTGCAGGCGGCCTTCTATGCTGAAGGCGGAGAAATCTTCGTTCTCGATATGGGAGATCCGGTGAAGATTGACGATATGGCGCGTAAGCTCATACGACTGAGCGGCTTCGAACCTGATGTGGACATCGACATCGTTTATACCGGCCTTCGTCCTGGCGAGAAACTCTTCGAAGAAATGCTTATGAACGAAGAAGGGCTCAAGGAGACTCCCAACAGGCTTATTCACATTGGACAGCCCATTCAGATGGATGATGATGTAGTCAGCAGGAAGATTATTGAGCTTGGTAAGGAGAGTTGGCAAGAGAGCGAGACAATCAAGGTCATCATGGCCAGTGTCGTGCCCACGTATAAACCGAGTTTTGCCAGCGGATGCGTTGCAGGTGGGACAAGTGTAAACAATGCCACAGCTAATCATCCGGCTGGCACTCTGCCTGAAAATGGGAAGTTACGAGAGTAGAAGGACGTTTCATATGCCTCTGAATAAAATCGTCCCGTTTGACCAGAAGGTCTGGCTTTCGTCGCCCACTATGCATGGCGATGAGCTTAAGTACATGTCCGAAGCTTATGATACCAACTGGATGTCTACAGTGGGTGGCAATATCAATGCCATTGAGCAAGAGATTTGCGAGAAAGTGGGCTGTGGGTATGCGGTTGCACTGTCCGCTGGCACAAGTGCGCTTCATCTTGCTATGAAGCTAGCGGGCATAAAACCCGGCGACGAGGTTTTGTGCAGCGATATGACCTTTTCGGCCACTGTGAATCCCGTAATCTACGAAGGGGGTGTTCCGGTTTTTGTGGATAGTGAATACGAGACCTGGAACATGGATCCTGTGGCCCTTGAGAGGGGTTTCGGACTTCATCCTGATGCTAAAGTCGTTGTGCTTGCTCATCTCTATGGTACTCCCGCGAAAATGGACGAGATTTGCTCGATTTGCGATGCCCATGGAGCGATTCTTGTGGAAGACGCTGCCGAAAGTCTTGGTGCCATATATAAAGGCAAGCAAACCGGAACCTTTGGCAAAGTGAGCGCTATCAGCTTTAACGGAAACAAGATTATAACGGGAAGTTCCGGGGGGATGCTGCTTACCGATAACGAGGATGATGCCAATCGTGTTCGTAAATGGTCTACTCAAAGCCGCGAAAACGCTCCATGGTATCAACATGAGGAGTTGGGTTATAACTACCGCATGAGCAATGTGATTGCTGGCGTGGTTCGCGGGCAGCTTCCGTATCTCGAGGAGCACATCATTCAAAAGCAAGCTATCTACGAGCGTTACAGAGAGGGGTTCAGGGATGTGCCCGTGAGCATGAACCCATTTGATTGCGAAATTTCTGAACCCAACCACTGGTTGAGCTGTTTACTCATCGATTCTGATGCGATGGCACCGCAGGTTCGTGGAGAACAAGATGCTCTCTATAAATCGGAGGCGGGCAAGAGCAGTCCTACAGAGATATTAGAGGTTCTCGCGGCACTTAATGCGGAGGGTCGTCCCATATGGAAGCCGATGCATATACAGCCCATATTTCGCATGAGTCCCTTTGTGACGCGTGAAGGGGACGGACGCTGTCTTACGAACGCATATATCTCCGGTGGTTCTGTGGGGGTCGATGGCAGACCGCTCGATATCGGTTCAGATATTTTCCATCGCGGTTTATGCTTGCCGAGTGACAACAAGATGACTCCCAAACAGCAAGACAAGATTATACAGGCAGTTTGCGCTTGCTTTGAATAAGGGTTCTTCATGCTTGCCCCTATTGATACCTCGGACGTTCCAAAAGGCATATACGCGCGAATAATCAAACGCGGCCTGGATGTTCTCTGTTCGCTTCTTGGCATCCTGGGTTTGTCTTGGCTGCTGTTAATTGTTGCGGTTCTCGTTCGGATTAAGTTGGGAAACCCTGTACTGTTCAAGCAACTTCGTCCTGGCAAAATTGATCCTTCAACAGGGTGTGAGACGATATTCTATTTGTATAAATTTCGAACGATGACTGACGAGCGGGACGAGGACGGTAATTTACTGCCAGATGACATGCGTTTGACCTCATTTGGAAAGTTCTTGCGCTCGACATCTCTTGATGAGCTTCCCGAGTTATTTAACATCCTGAAGGGAGATATGTCTGTAACGGGACCTCGCCCCCAGCTCGTACGCGATATGGTTTTCATGTCTCCCGAACAACGGAAAAGGCATCTTGTTGCCCCCGGTCTATCTGGACTAGCCCAGGTTAGTGGGCGAAATGCAATTTCATGGGAAGATAAACTCCAAATGGATCTCGTCTATATAGAAAATATTTCATTTATACATGACGTTAAAATCGTTATTAAGACGTTTGGAAAAGTCTTTGCGCGGAAAGATGTAACAGCAGATGGTATGGAAACGGCTGAAGATTATGGGGATTACTTACTTCGGCAGGGAAAAGTGCCGAAAGCTGAGTATGAAGCGAATATGCAGCTAGCAAGAGACGCTATTGCCCAGCACGGATGATTGTTGCTGCAAGATTCAGGCCTGTTTTTCGGCAATCCCGTTATCAATGTAGTCGGATAGTAGAGTATGCGGCTTTGCAAGGATAGCGAAACGAGTCTCTTGCAACTGTCTGTACTTTGAAGAATCGGATAAATCGTCTATTACTATCGGAATGCCGTTTTCGTATGCTTGTCGCAAGACAGTCGAATAAAGTGAAAGAGCATGGCGGGTGGTTGAAAGTGACTCTTCAATTGATACACACTCGCACGTTTCGAGATGAATTCCGGCATTGATGAAAGGTGCCAACTCACTTACATCTGTATATCGCGGATGAGGACGGATGCATAAATGAAATCCCTTTTTACGAAGTTTTAACATGTGCAATAAGATTGTGTCCAATTGTTGTCGCGTCTCTCCTCCAAGATAATAAGTGAAGTCATATCGCTTTCTACCCTCTTGGATGCACAATCGCAATGAGGGAGGTATAGAAACATGGAATTGATTACGGTGCGCCCGTAAATCAATGAACAGGTCAACGAGCTTGTCATCCCAAACGTAGCAACGATCAAATTGAAAAAAACTATCACGAATAAAAAAGAGTTTCTCACCGTGCATCACATTGATATGAACTATTCCATTTTCATGCAGGTACGCCGTCATAAGCGAGGATGCAAATGAATATTCGCTGCACACTATAAAAGCCTTTGGATTTATAGAGTCGATGACACCTCTATACTGCCGTACTTTTACAAGCGTCTTTAGAAGGAAATGCCATGAGAATGGGTAGCGCACGACAATCTGCCTGAAAAAGGCTCTGTCTTTTTTTGTAAGACGGCCCTGTGATGTGGAAGAACAGGGGACGATGTCAAAGCTTGAAGAAATCTCGATTGGAATGATATCGGTTGTCAAATCATCGAAATAGGCTGCGCGGGGGGTATCTTTGTCGCATATGTCTCTGCATGGGGTAATGGGACTCTCTTTTCGCAAGAGAATAACAAGGAGCAGTGGTGCAGAAGCAAGGTTAATCAGAGAGTGAACAAGCATTCCTTTTAACTTCATCTGGCATTTGTACTGCATGAACGACCGTTCGATTAAATCATGAGGTTCCTTGAGTGATTCAAGGTAGGAGATTTGTTTGGTGACTGGGGTGGAAAAAGGACTGACGCTCTTTTTTTCTATCGCGTTGGCTATCTTTTTCAGTATATTCACGAGACTAGTCAAAATACACCTTTGCATATCGGGATTGAAGCAACCCTCTGTGTTTGGATTTTCAAGCGTGAACTATGATTATAGTTTACGCTTGGTATCCCAGGTCATAAAACTCCTTCGGCATGATGCCTTTCTCAGAAATGACCTCAAGAAGCTCCTTTGTCTTTTTGTAGTATGAACGAGCTGCATCTTCCCGATAATATGGATTGGTAGATTTTTCACCCTTGTGTGCTTGCGCCCAATTAATGGCACCTGAAATTTGCGTGCTGTCGCATGCAACGTCAATTACGCTTTCTGCCCGTACGCGGCCTTTTTGCCTATTCCCGATATTTACCGTAGGAACTCCGAGACTTGGTGCTTCAATAATTCCAGAAGACGAGTTTCCAATGAGGCATTCGGCGTGTTTTAGCAGGTGCAAGAAGCTGTCAACGGGCAAGTTTTCAAGATAAGACGCATTGTCATGAGATGCGACATAGTCTTTGACTGTATTACGAATTTCATTTGCTTGCGTGTCTGCATTTGATCCTAGAAAGATGAACTCGAGGTCGGAGTGCATATCGCATGCAGAAAGGATTGTCTCTGTCTGTTCGATAACATCAATGTTTGAAAGTGTCTCGGGATGAAACAGCACAATACAGAAATCCTTGCTTGGGGTAAGCGGGAGTTGCTCCATGGAGGCGCGCTCGCTCAGCAAAACGCAATTCTCTGCCCCCAAAGCGCCTAGACAAAACACACGATCAGGATGCTCGCCGAGCTGAATAATTCTATCTCTGTATTCTTCGCATGAGGCAAAATGGAATGTGCTGAGTTTTGTAATCGAATGGCGAATAAACTCGTCATAATTTCCGTAGGTTGCCTCACCGCCATGCAAATGCAGAATAGGAATTCTCTGCATTGCCGCCGCAACTGATACCGCAAGCATTTCGTATCTATCACCAAGTACGATAAGCAAGTCCGGGCGTGTCGTTTCGAAATACTCTCCAAATGAACTGAGGCATGCAGCCATGCGGTTTATTACTTCAGCGTTGGATGAATAACCAGGTGGTAGGTGCAGTTCAAATGAGATGTCGAAACCATGCTTCTTTGCTAGGTCAACCTGGCAACCAAACTCCTCTTCGACGAAAGAACCGGTTGCGAGGATGGTGAGTTTGACATCTCTATCGTTATCAAGAAGCTTGAGATATCTTTCGACAATTCCAAATTCGGCCCTCGAATCGACCGCAAATGATATCTGGTACATTTGAGCTACTCCTTTTGCAGAAGTGCTTCCGCGAGAGTGAAATCAACTTCATCGTCGATATCGACTGATTCGCGTTTAGGCATTATATAGGCAATGGACCGGTGGCCGAAGAAGTGCCTTTGGGTCATATACTCTTTGGGTTTTGCGAAGTATATCGCTCCATTTGGGCTATAGCTCCTGTCTTTTTGCCTAGCGTAGTGAGCAAAATCAGCAGAAAAATGTTTCATGCTCAAATCATTTTCAATGGGTTTTACCAGATCGGGACCGAATTCCGACTCTTTTACGGATACAAGAAAATCGAATGAATCTATATTCGACTCAAACAATGTTGCAGCAGCAACGATGCTTTGGGCCGTTCGCAAGGGGGACGTTGGTTGGAGTAGAGCAAAATAATCCGGATTCATGCTGAGCTTCGACAGGAAATCTTCTATTACGGCATATGTGGGTGCTGAGTCGCCAGAAATCGATTCATCTCTAAGGATAGCCTTCGCTCCATATTGTTCGGCGAGCTTAGCGTATTCCGTTGAATCCGTTGACACGTATACGTGCTTGAACAATTCCGATTCCAATGCCGCTTCGATCGTATATGCAATCATAGGCTTGCCGCATATGGGAAGCACGTTTTTGTTTTTTAGTCCCTTCGATCCCGAGCGTGCGGGAATAAGAGCTGTTCTGTTGTAACTGCATGGGGTCATGACTGTTCCTGCCAGGGGAATCCGTTTTGGATAATAAGCTCATCCTCAGAGAAGTCTCTTTGTGCTGTTAGACCGCAAAGCTCGTCCCAAAGCATAGGGGAGATGCCATATCCTGGTCTTTTGCATGCAAGATTTGCATTAGTGAACGTTTCCCCTTTCTTAATTTTCCTCGATGCCACAATGGATTTTCGTGCTGCGTTTTTGTTTTTCGCCTCGGATTTAGTTACGATTTTGCATCCATGTCCGAGCATTGCCTCGGCTCTTCGTACATCTTTGCACAAGGCGCGAAGCTCGTCTGGTGTGGAGGAAGCGACATGATCGGGTCCTGAGAGAGCTTTGTCCAGAGTGAAATGTTTTTCGATAACGCTGGCACCAAGCGCAACAGCTTCAATGGCGGCGACAGAACCAACCGAATGATCAGAAAAACCGATGTTCAAACCTGGAAAAGATCGACGCAAATCGCATATCGCGGTAATGTTCACATCGGTATCAGGAGTCGGATATTCGGTATTGCAATGAAGGAGAGTGATTTCTTTGGAATTCACGCCTGATTCTCTAAGGACAGCGATGCAGGATTTCAATTCTTCGATGGTTGCCATACCCGACGAGACAATGTATTTTCGTTTTGGACACGACACTTGTGCAATGGATCGCAGATAGGGGAGATTAGTTATTTCTCCCGAAGGAACCTTCCAAATCGTTTGGCCTGCGTCTTTAAGGAAGTCGATTGTTTCCAAATCAAACGGGGTGGAAAACACATCAAGATTCAAGGATTCCGCATACTTTTTCAACTGTAGGTAATCTTCGTGTGACAGCTCGAGCTTTTGGAGCATCTCGAGCTGCGTTTCTTCACGCCCCATATTTCTTTTCTGATAATCAGCCTTCTCCGCAAACTTGGATACGAGCGAAGATGCAGAGAAAGACTGAAATTTAACAGCATCGACTCCACATTTTTTCGCCTGGGCGATCATTTCCTTTGCTAGTTTAGGATCTCCATTATGGTTACATCCTATTTCAGCAATTAGATATACGTGAGTTGACATGTTATCTCCTTTTTATTACTCGGGCAGGAGTGCCGACGACAGTAACACTGTCCCCCACGTTTCGAATGACTGATGACCCTGAACCGATTATCGACCATGACCCAATCGTAAGCTGGCCATTTGTTACAGAGCTGCTGCCGACGAAGGTACCGTCTCCAACAATTACGTCACCGTTAAGAACGGAATTGGTGGATACATGATTATGGCTCCCAACCCTGCAGCGATGCTCGACTAGGGCACGAGTGTTGATGATGTTGTTGTCTCCTATCTCTGCGAAGCTGTTTACGACTGCCAGCTTACCAATGAAGTTCCCTTCTCCAATACGAGCGGTATGGGAGACAATTGCACTCGAATCAATGATGTTTATGATATGCATGCCGGCATTTTTCAGGTGGGCATACCACTTGTAACGAACATGGTTGTCTCCAATTGCAATAAAAAAGGAATAGTTTTCGGGTGCGTCGATTTGCTCAAATCTCTGGGCGATTATCGGACGTCCAAGAAATGTGTCATTTCTTGCGTATTCATCAATGAACCCAATTAATTCTGTAGTGTTGGGGTTTACAGAATCAACGACGGACATGGCATGCCCGCCTGCTCCTACAATAATTAGTTTCGTTTTGTTCATCTTGACTCTCCCAGTGGTGCTATCGGGACAAGGTGCTTATTTTCTACTCTTTGATTTTATGCGAATGAGCAGGATGATGATGCAATAAAGGATTAAATACAAAATTCCAGAGACAAGATAAGGAACGTTAAAATATGCGGCGGTCAATGGGAGAATTGCACAAATACATCCTAGAGCAAGTGGCGCGCCCATGTCGCTGATTTGCTCAGGGTATTTGTACCCCAGGTATTCTCTGCAATAAACTGAAGTTGCGAGTTGTTCAAATAGACCGGCGATCATCCATGCGGCTGTAGCGAATTCTATGTTTCCACCGAACGCGTAGACAAGCCCCAGAAGCACAAGCGAAAAAGGAAGCTTAAGCAAGGCGATGCGCATCGGAAGCTCGCTTTTTCCGATGGCCAACAGCGCTTGTCTACATATTAGGGAAGTTGACTTCAAAAGTGAGATAAGACAAAAAAGCTGTAATATCGTAGTGCAGGGAAGCCATTTCTCAGTTAAAAGAAGTCGAATGATAGGCTCCGCATATATCAATATAATTATGATGATGGGAGTCATGACCAGCATGGTCTCCCTGTTTGCTTTTCTTAGTCCGTGCTTTAAATGAACTTTCGAGCATTGGCTGCGACTTGAGAAGTCTGCCAACAGAACTGGTGCAAGTGCCCCGGTTATCACTTCGCATATTGCTGAGGGGTATCTTTGCCCTTGAGAATAGTAGCCAAGGTCTTTCGTTGAGTACCATTTGCCGACAAGCAGGGTATACATGCTGTTCGCTGCGGAATTCAGCAGTTCAGTGCCCATGACCTTCCAACCAAACGAAATTAATGTCTTTGCGGATTCTGAGGAAAACTCAAGCCTTGGAAGCCACTTTACGAATAGTGCAGTGACGCAACAAGCGGTTAATGCAGCAATGAGTTGCTGGGCAATCAGGCTCCAAAGCCCCAAGCCCTCCATAGCCATCCAGATTGCGACAATACTCGCAACGACTTCGGAAGCAACGGCTCCGATGAAGACTGGGCGCATGTTTAACTGACGCGTTGTTTTCGCGACTTGAATGCTGTTGAATGACAAGGGGAAAAACTGAAGCGCAAGCACCTGCAGGGGGACGGCTAGCGCGAGGTTATCGTAAAAGACAGCAATCGGATTGGACAAAACAAGCAGCGTCAGAAAGGAAGCTAAGGAAAACCCCATGCTAATCCAGAAGGCAGTTGAGTAGTCCACTCTCTGAGGATTCACGCTTTGGATTAAAGCAGAATTAAGCCCTCCCAATACGACGATGTCTCCTAACGAGATAAAAACGAGCATAACGGCGAGTAAGCCAAACTCTTCAGGTGCCAGTATGCGAGCGAGTATAATTTGGACAATAAGGCGCAAGGCCTTGCTGCCGCCTCTTTCGAGCAACTTCCAGAGCAATGCCGTGTACGTTTTTCCGAACGTCTGCACTGGGTGTTTAGCCCCTATTCATTTCTTGCCACATGATTTCAAAATGATGGTAATTCAATAGAATATTTGAATCTAGCTCAAGTTGATTGAGCCGTTTTCTGTCGATGGGCTGCAGAACGTCCGCCGATTCGAGCAAGGCAAGATATTTCTCTCTAGCGGGAGAATCTCGGTTAAGCTCTGTAAGAGATTTCTTATCGTGATTAAGCAAGTGATATATTCTTCTTGCAAATGGATAATACCAGGCGCTCTTTTTTTCCTTTTGGAGATACTGCTTAATCCGAGTTTTGACCTGGCTCTCTTCGTTCAACGCATGACTTTGCGCATCATATTTCATTTTTCTGATATGTGAGAAGAAGGGCACTTCAAGTAACTCTGGAGTGAGATTGTGAATAGCTTCGATCATAGGCTTTGATCCCACGCGGTCATCAAATCCCATAAGGTTCATACTATCGGTCATCATCCGGTCGCCAAGCACTAAAAAGGAGTACATGAACTGATTCGCATAATTGGTCATGTGGATATCAGCTCTTTTTCTGTACATTTCGGTGTTAAGATGCTGAAAATCCGATTTAGTCAAGTTGCTCGAATCAATTCCGAGGTTTTCGCATATCGCGGTCATTGAATCCAAGATATGGGCGCGATAAGCGGTAAATTCAGGGTAAATGTCCTTGTATGATCCCCGTAGGTACAAATCATCAAATAGTTCCGCTACGGTAAAAGACTCTTTGTCGTAAGCCTGTATGTCTTCGGTGTTGCGAAACATTTCTCCAAAATAGCCAAATGTTATGAAATCCACCGATGTATTGAAAAACGAGTGAATCAGATTTTCATTGTAGCCATATAGATGAGCGTACTCTCCAAATACGCCAAGAGCTTTGGCATAGTGTTCCCTGGAAGAGTCGCATGCGTCCCATACTTCGACATCCAAATCATACTTCGAGGCGAGCTGACAAGTGCATTCGTAATCCTGCTCTTTTGTGTTTGTCGAAATTGAGTTTCCTCGCCAGTAGATAAGGCGAGGCCTTATTCCGGCGCCAAGAAGCAGGGACAGGGCAAGGCGGCTGTCTTGTCCGCCGGTCATTGCGACTGCGGGTGTAACAAAGGTGTCTCTTATGGACGAAAACTTGCATGCGGCGGCGGATGATAACGAACGGCCCTTTTCAATGGACATGTCTAGGGGTGGTAGAAAGTCCATTGACCATATTCCCTCATGCCAGGAAATGGCATGATTGCCGTCAAGCCTCGAAATCCCATCGAGTATCGTTGCGTCACCAACGATACACGACTGGAAAAGCTGTTGTACCATGGCCTCCGAGTTCAACGAGATTGGTCTATGAACTTTTCCAAGATGAAATAGGCTGCTACAAATCGAAACATTATACTTATCGAGGGTGTAATAGAGATCCTGGGTTCCGTTCGAGTCGACAAATACGACTAGTTTGTTGTTTTTCCAGATGGCAATTGCGTACGACCCAATTAACACTTTTTGGAGTGCACGAACATCTCCGGAAAAGGCTTCGTATATGCATCGCAAAGCATCCGAATCGATTTTGCCTTCGTAGATGTAAGTTCCGATCCCGACGGCAAATCCGGAATTGCCGCTATGCACATTTGTGGTCGGTACTTTTAGCTTGCCAAAAGTTGCAATTGACCCAAACTCGCCGCTAGATTGGAATGTGTTTCTAAAGCAGGCCGGGATGATGTCAATCAGCTTACTGAATTCTTCTTGATTTGTTTCTATTACCAGTTTCGACACGCTAATCCTTTCGGTCGCTCACGCTGCTCTGTAGGGGAGTATGATGCTGACGCTATGAGAAGCCACTCGATGAATCCAAGAGCTAACTTGTTGCAAAGGAGCGTGCATTCGAAACAATTGTAAATAATGATTCCCGTGAAGACGGCGATTGAGAAGAAGGTGGTCTGGCTGCATGCGTTCTTAGAGATCTGTATCCAAAGGAATCCGAGAGTAGCGACAAACACTACGAGTCCAACAATTCCATTTTGTACAAGCAGCTGAAGGAATGTATTGTGAAAGGATTTGCCTGCAAAGGACCCTCCCGGCTGAGCACCGGTTCCTAAGCCTAGGATGAAATGAGAATCCAAGGAGCTTAGAGCTTCTGCCCAAAGCGCCGGTCTCGATGAATCGATGTTTTTCCCAAAAAGCCTCACTGAATAGTTATTGAGAAAATCGTACCATCCAAAGTTTTTGGCGTTGACGTAAACGTATAGACCGACAAAAAGAAGAATGACGAGGGCGAAGAACATTATCTTTAGGGCCTTTGAAGACGGCTTTGTCATTGCTAGCGCGAGATAAAGAATCACAATGATTGCAAAAACTATGAGTGCCGTTCGTGATTTGGTTATGTCAATCATAATTATTGCAAGGATAATGCTCACCAGAAGAACTGCTATTCTGATTCTGTAGTGACCCAATCCAACACCATGTTCCTCGCAATCGCGAAAATGACAGAAGACCATATATGCAATTACGAAGACCAAGATTCCCGGAAGAGTGTTTTTAGATTCCAGTGTTGTGTTGTCGAAAAGGTACATAATGAAGCGAATTAAAATGGCAATTGCCCCGATACCTGCTATGAGATTTGCGCTTGGTTTCAGCGAATTTGTGATGAAACAGCAAGAGAAAAGCGTGATTGCGACAATATAGAAAACGTAGCGTATCGACAGAATATCCTGCACAAAGAAACAACCTATTAACTGAATCAGTGCAAGCACAAACATTGCTGCGGCATATTTTAGGACTACCCCATCACAACGGTATTCCTGAAGCAACTTAAGGGCGAATGCAATCGTGGCAATAACTATTGCTGGCAATAGCAACGGATTACTATCTCCAGAGCTGAAGACCACGGGAAATATTAGACACGCCCAAACGACAGCTGATGCGAGTGGGGATAGGGGGACGATATCATTTTTTTTGAGTGCGCAACGGCCCATGTATGTCTGCCTCCCTAGCTGGAGAAAAAAGCAATGGAGTCGCTAGAGAAGTATGATGTTTTCTTTTTTGCCAAGCTGTTTTGTCGCATTTCTTGTGTCAAATACGATGCGTGAGTGCTGCTGCACCTTTTCGTAGTCCACATTGGAATGGTCGCAAGCAATCACTACAATATCGGCGCTATCGAGCAGGTTTTCCGAGAGGCACGAGGCTGAGTGCATCGTCTCGTCCTTATATTTGTATTCGGGTATCCAGGGGTCATAGTAGCTTACGCTCGCGCCGCGTTTTTTCAGCTCTTCGATAAGCCGGAGCGCGGGGCTTTCTCTGTAATCATCAATATCCCTTTTATAAGCTACGCCTAGAATCAGGACATCTGATCCATTGACTGCCTTTCCGGTATCATTTAATGCTCTGGCGATACGATCGGCACAGTACTCGGGCATTTTGTCGTTGATCATCATGGAAGACTCGATCATGCTCGTATGGAAGCCGTATTCTCTCGCCTTCCACGAAAGATAGTACGGATCGAGGGGTATGCAATGTCCGCCGAGGCCTGGCCCCGGATAGAATGCGGTGAATCCATAGGGCTTCGTTTTTGCTGCGTCGATTACTTCCCATATATTAATTCTCATACGGTCACATAGCATTGCCATTTCGTTTATAAGGCCGATGTTGACATTCCTGTACGTATTTTCCAGTATCTTTTCCATTTCTGCGATTGCGGGGCTCGATACCTTCACGATTTCCCCTTCAAGAAAGCTGTCGTAGACAGAGGAGATCGAGTCAAGGGCTTCTTTGCCAATTGCGCCGACGACTTTGGGAGTGTTGTTTGTCTTGTATATTGGATTGCCAGGATCAACGCGTTCTGGACTAAAGGCGAGATAAAAGTCTGTGCCACATTTCATGCCCGATTCCGTCTCGATAATGGGCCTGATTAAATCCTCGGTCGTCCCGGGGTATGTTGTGGATTCAAGAACGATCATAGCCCCCTTTTTCAAGTACGGAGCTATAGCTTTTGTGGATTCTTCCATGTAGGACGTTTCGGGTTGTTGGTGACGATCAAGAGGGGTTGGAACACATATTGTAACGAAGTCGCATTCACGAATTTTCGACACGTCGTTTGTCGCTTCGAGCAGGTCTAATTCAACGAGTCTAGCAAGTGTTGAGTCTTCGATGTCGCCGATGTAGTTCTTTCCTTGGTTAACGAGGGCGACCTTTTCTGCGGAGACATCGTATCCTATAGTTTTGTAGCCTGCGCTTGCCATTGCAACCGCAAGCGGCAGCCCAACATAGCCAAGGCCGACTGCACCACATATCAACTGACGATTACGGATTTTGCTCTGTAGTTCACTCTGTTCCATCGTTGCTCAACTTTCCTGATTAGGTAGCTTACTGGCTTGGGTTGCGATTTAGCCCCTTCCTGGAGGGAGATCGATAAGGCTCTATTCTCTATTTAAAGAATGGTGCTTTTATTAGTCCGACCATCGAGCCAAGTCCATAACTAATGTGGAATAGCGGATGCAATCCCAGCAAAACAAAAAAATCTTTTATTCCTGATGCGACTTTCTTCGAAAAGTATACGTCACACAAAATGTAGGCTATTAACTCTAAGGCCAAGACAAGGCGTGCGGCGGGTAGGGGGAAGGACGCGATGATTAGAAAGATCAGCGAAAAAACGAATACCAGGGGGACAAAGTGACGCCATCCCATTGTGCCCGGAACGATTTTTGAAGTCAGCACATTCCATTTTCCGTTATCAAATGCCATCCGTATGATGCCTTTTAATGTATCTCGGCAGTAGTACGTGAAATTGATGTCAGAAGCTAGATAGATTTTCCCTCCGTTCGACCTGATTCTATGATTCATCTCATTGTCTTGATTTCGAACAAGTCTTTCGTTGTAGCCTCCGAGTGTTTCGAAAACTTCTCGTTTAAAGGCGCCGAACGGAACTGTGTCGACGTAACCTGACTTACCTCCAATCCTGAACTGCGAATTGCCTACGCCGAAAGGAGAAGAAAGCATTTTTGCTATTGTCTCTCCTAATGGAGTTTTGCCCTTTGTGATGGCTAGTCCACCTACGTTGTCGGCATCGTCTGTTTCAAGGTAATGCACGCATTTCTCGATATAATCTGTCGGGTACTCCGCATGGGCGTCTAACCTGACAATATACTTTCCTCTTGAGGCGTCGATGCCGATGTTCATTGCACAAGGTGCGGTTTTCTGAGGATTGGAAGCGAGAATTATCAACTCGGGATTCAATGACCTGTATGACTCGAGCACTTCCCAGGTTGAATCATCGGATTTCCCATCAACGATAATCCATTCCATTTGCTCCTTTGGATACGTTTGCTTGAGAAGAGAGTCTAGACATTCGGAAATAAAACGCTCTTCGTTTCTGACCGGTATGACAACCGAGACCACGATATTTCTCAAATTCGAACACGTCCTTAAATGCATCGTCTGCATCACAAACAGATTATCGTGCAAGACCGGGAAAGCCAATTCGATGGCTTTGGTTGTTGCATGCAGCGTTCTTTTGCTGATTAGATAATAGCTAAGTATATGAAAAAAGAGCTGATGGGCTGAGGATAATCTTCAATAGCTCTCATTTTGTGGACCAAGGGCAGCGCACAAATGCCATACGGCGACAATGCGTAAGTCAAAGGCATGCCTAACTTGGCGAATGGCCCACATTAAACAAGTATTCGCTTCATCTGTCGATTGAACCCTCCTGCTATAATTTCTATAATCTATGATTTGCTACGCTTGTTTTCTCGGGCGAGGCTCTGATTTTATCTGTAGAGTATTAAAGAGAGCTCTGGTATGACGTTACTTGATTTGCTGAGATTAATTAAACGAAATATTAAGTTGGTAATTGCGCTGCCCGTGATTTGCGTGCTCTTTGCTGTAGCTTGGTCGATGTTTACGCAAGGAAGTTACACGGCAACGGCGAGTTTCGTTACAAATGGTGATCTCGCGTTGGCCCAGGGGCTTGCCGCAAAGGAAGCCTCAAGTCATTCTAATGCCGAGATGCAAGTGTCCTGTTCTTCGGTTAGCGCTTCTAAACAAATCGTCATCAAAGCAACGGGTTCCAATTCCTCTGCTTGCATTGAGGCAGCGAATAACGTGGCGAATTCAACTGTAAGGCAGTATAAAGAGGCGAGCAATAATATTATTGCGACAGTTAGCGAAGCAAGCTATGCAGTCAGTAATAGCTCGTCTGTATTGAAAGTCGCGCTTCTTGCCATACTCGTAGGTTTATTCCTTGCGGTTTGCTTTGTTGTTTTTATCGATGGAATTAAAGCACCAATTAGATCGCGGGAAGATATTGAGAGCTCTTCGAAGCTCCCTGTTCTCGGCAATGTCCCCTCGTCTGACGGAGGGGAGAGGCTTCTTGCCAACCTGCAATTCTGCCATGGAGCACGGCCGTCGACAGTCGCCGTCGTTCCTATTGGGGTTGCGATGACTGCCCCCGTCGTCGCTCGTGAACTCGCTGGAGCTCTTGAGCGCAGTGACGTTCGTGTCAAGCTTGTGAAAGGCTCTCCTCATGCGAACAAGTTCCAAGTGAGCGTTCCTGAGGATGCGGCGATTGTTGTGAGTTGCGAACCTCTGGAGGTTGGCATGGGGGCTGCATATATTGCGCATGGCGCTGATGTAACGGTGCTGTGTGCGAGTGAGTGGGCTGATTCCAGACGTCAACTCGTTTCGGTAGTTCGCGAACTCGGACTTGCCAAGGCCAAAATTGTCGGCGTGGCGTATCTCCCTGAGGAAAAGAAACCTAGGGAACCCAGAAGGGCCAAAGCTCCCGAAGGGGAATAAGGGGGCGGTCTCGTTCGCGCCCTATCTGAAGTTGTTAAAGTGACAGGGTTAAGTTCGCCAGTCGTGTCATGCGTTCTTTAATCTCCGCCCATTGTGCTGTGCAGTATCCAAGATTTGTTAGGTAGCTTTGCGACAGCAGTGTGCTGCCTGGATATGACGGTCTAATGTTATTAAGAAGAAACGCCTGGTGGGCGCTGATCGTCTTTGATAGGACGTCTGCTTCTCGCGCGATAATCCAAGGGTGCAGGGGGATGGGGCCCGGCAATGCGCTGCGCTTGCGAGCTTCTTGTAGACGTGCCCAGTCGTCCTCGACTTGGAGAAGATCGTCGCGTATGACAACGTCTTCTCCCGTTTCTTCCAGAGTCCTCAAGACAATCCTTCGTTCTGTTTCTGCCAGCGAAATACAGTGATAGAGAGGGACTTCTAGGAGCTTGCAGATGAATCTTGCTTCTTTTCCAAAGGCGCGAAGAAGAGAGTAGACGGGGCTTGCGAAATGAAGCATCTCGGATGCTTGCTGAAATGCCGTCTTGCATATGGCCGCGAATGAGAGAAAGTGTACTTTTTCCGTTCGTATTTGGACGTAACTTCAATTGGTTCGATACTATTCTGCACGATACGCTGCATGCAACTAAATTGATGGATATGCGAATTAATCAGAGCAGGAGCTTGCCTAAGTCTCTCTTGGAGAAGATTGATGGGGCGGGTGGATATCTGTCAATAAAGGCATTGCATTTCCTGCTCCTGACTAAAGACACGACTGTCGTACACAGCGATGAGCATTCTAGTGTGCGACGTCTAGAAAAGGGCGTCTGGTCCACCTATATTCCGAAAGGGGCAGGGGAAGACAGCCATAGAAAAGATGTAATTGCATATCATTGGAGACACAAAGCTAATGCCAAGGTTTCATTGGGCGAATG
>OLOX01000366.1_pt1 | contig 47632 bp, 38 predicted proteins | sample 1672091 | NCBI WGS metagenome assembly OLOX01 (sample SAMEA3136644, study PRJEB25190) | human gut metagenome | reverse complement strand
GGAGCCATGACATCCCTATCTCGGCCCCTATGGTATTCACGCCCGCGTTGGGATGAGAGGTGTTGCCGTTTGAAAAGTGTGCGCCGCTGATTCCGGCCGAGAGCTGCCAGCGTGGTGTGAGGGAATAGTGCAGTTTTAGGCCCAGGCTCATCATTGCAGTCACCGGCGTGCCGATGGCCGAATTGTCAGGGGCCGTCTCCCGGTCGTAGTGATGCCAGCCGAAAGCCGCTCCGAAGCGCCACTCATATCCGAGCCAAAAGCGGGTGCCCATGCGCATTATAGGTGCGCCCTGATAGACAAATGCCGAGACCGGGGTGCCCAGGTCATGTCCGGCGAAGAATGTATGCACATCGAGGCCGATGCCCTGATATACGGCTGCTCCGTCGCCGAGGCTGAAACCTGCCCGCACGCCTCCCGCAAGGGTGCTATGGATGCCCGCGTTGTCGAGGAATGTATTTGACGGGGGCACGTAGCCTGCCGAGATGGAAGGCCCTATGCGCCAACGCAGAGGCACCGCAATCGAGTCGGCGTAACACTGGAAGGCACAGGCCGAAAGGAAAACCGCCGCAAGAATCTTACGGATAAGGTCAGCTGACATCTGTAGAGGTGATTTCATAGCTCACGGGGGCTAATAAGGTACACGTGCCGCCGACCACGTATTCCGTGCCCGAGACCGGGAGGGTGAAGGTGACGGAAAAGGGAACATTGACAGTGGAATAGTTGACTGAATATCCTATGCGTAGAGTGGTATGCGGCGGAGTGTCAAACGGGAGCTCGAGCCCCGTGTCGAGCCATGATGGGGTGAACTCCTCGCGCACGTTGAGCAGTACGGGGCGCGTGGGAGCGTCAGGTATCTGCCAGACACCGTCCGAAAGGGTAGGGAGCACGGCCTGAACCTCGATGTTGGTGGCCCATTTCACGTCGGGTACAAACCTGAAATTGCATGGCACGACATAATATGGCCTGAGAAGAAGAGTCTGGTATATGGGGCTGTTGTTGGTGAACGACTCAGTCCTGCGCAGCACACCGCCGTCCGACACACGCATCATGGAAGCGTCGTATGTGACGGGCCCTATCTGCACCGGCTCGCCGGGAGCCTCACGGATTGCAATCTCCTCTGACGCATATCCATAGTCGAGTGTGAGGAGCACGTCAATCCCCTGCCCGGAGGCATTCTCGACCGAGCGGAACAGGAGCCTGTCGCCGTCTACGGTGATGTCCATCGCCGACCAGCGCGTGGTGCATGAGATGCGGCGTATCTCGGACGCGGGGGACTCGCGCGGAAGCTGGTTGCCGTCCTTGCCGTAATATGCAACTGTGGGCGTGCCTGACAGCAGGGATATGCCCATGGTCTGCAACCCTTTGGGCTGGAATCTGACCGATGCCAGGCCTCCGTCCCCCTCGAGCTCGACAGAGAAGGCCGAGGGGGTGGTTTCCTCGACAAAAATGTCGTCATTGCAGCCCGAAAGGACAACAGTTGTGATGATAGATACTATTATATTGCGCAGATACATGGATAAGGTTGTGATATAATAACGTGAGGGTTGTCCGCGTTATTTCAGCGATGCGGATAAAAATATGCACCAGCTCCAGAGACGGCTTGCATATCTCACGGAAATTCGCTATCTTTGTAAGTCAATGTCGCAAAAACAGCCCGGAATGAAACAGTTTGTCGCAGCACTATCCATCATAGCCTCCATATCGCCCCTCTCGGCAGCCACCTTGCGGTGGTACGACACCACGCGCCCCGTCATCAGCCTCGCCGCCCCGTCGGCAAGCGGTCTTAATGAGATATGCGTGGCCGGGAATGCCGCGGGTATTACCGCTGTCTTTATCCCCGATTCGGGGAATCCCGCCGGAGTGAGGTGGTATCGCTACTCGTCGATGGGTGGCGGCTATGCCGAGCAGGTCGCATCGGCCGTCTCGGGCACAGGTTCCGTGCATACCGTGACCGAGGGGGACATGGGCTTCATCATCGAGGATGGCACGGACAGGTATTATTTCTGGCTTGTCGACTATTCGCGCCACCCCTTCGCGGTCACCTCGATAACCGAGTCTGCCGAACAGGATTGTGGCCGCGTCGCCCTCGACGTAGCTGGGACGGGCGACGAGATAGCCTATTACTCCATCACTGGACGGCGCATGGTGCTGTCGCGCGAGATAGAGCTGGCATACAATACCCTTGTGTGGGATGACGCGCAGGAGAGCTATATCGAGACTCCCGTCAGCGAGAGCCTCGAGAGCCTTCATCCCGTCATACATGCCGACGCACCCCTGTGTGCCACCGATTTCACCATCAGCGGCGACAGGTTCATGCGCGAGTGGGGCGAGGGCATCTCCCTGACCTCCGCCTCATTCCAGCCCCGGTCGGTGGCATGCCATACCTCGGCCGTGCAGACCGAGCGCGAGGCCGACAACGAGGTGAAGCAGCAGACAGGCTCTCTGGGTGGCTCCGCTCCGTGCGAGATCGAGTTTAAGGCTGCTGTCACTGACGGCGCCCTGTTCCGCGAGTGGCAGTTCTCGCACTATTCCGATTTCGAGGATATCTACCTGCGTGCCTCCGAACTTGAGTTCACCCATACCTTCACCGAGCAGGGGGCCTCGTATGTGCGCTTCTACTGCGCCAACGCCGACGCGAGCTGCGATGCCTATGGCGAGACCTACGAGATCGGCATAGGAGCCTCGTCGCTAAAGTGCCCCAATGCCTTCTCGCCATTCAACGAGGACGGCGTCAACGATATCTGGAAGGTGTCATATTCGTCAATCGTCACCTTCGAGTGCTCGATATTCAACCGCAACGGACGCCGCATAATATCGTTCAGTAATCCCGCCGACGGATGGGATGGCCGTTATGGGGGCAAGTTCGTGCCCGCAGGGGTATATTATTACGTCATCAAGGCCCGTGGAGCCGACGGCGTGGAATATAATCTTTCGGGCGACATAAACATTGTGGACTATAAATGAGTATATAATATTGTAGTCCCAGCTAAAAATCCACACTGAATACAAACCCTATAATACACTATACATCCGTGACACCCAACCGCAAGACTTTCCTGGGCTCTGTGGCAGCCCTCACCATACTGGCCCTTACGGCCCCCTCGGAGCAGGCATCCGCACGCTCGCATCACAACACCACCGAGACATCGGCCCATGCGCCGTCGCCCGTCGTGTCTCCTGTAGTTCCCGGCTCGGTGACCTTTGCCGGACAGAAGATTGATCTTGACAACACAGACATGGCCGAGCGGCTCGACCGCGAGCTCACCGCCATGAGCTATACCCATACCAATACGTTGCTGGCGCTAAAGAGGGCCAACAGATATTTCCCGGTCATAGTGCCGATACTCAAGAAGAACAATATCCCGGTCGACATGGCCTATCTCGCCGCAATCGAGTCGACCCTCAATCCCCGCGCCGTCTCTCCGGCCAAGGCTGCCGGTATGTGGCAGTTCATGCCTTCGACAGGCAAGGAGTACGGACTTGAGGTCAACGCCGATGTCGACGAGCGGTTTGATGTCGAGAAATCGACCGAGGCCGCATGCCGCTACCTGCGCAACGCATACGCCAAATATGGCAACTGGGAGTCTGTGGCCGCCAGCTATAACGGCGGTATGGCCAGGATTACCAACGAGCTCGCCGCACAGCAGGCCGACTCGGCCTACGACCTGTGGCTGACCGACGAGACGATGAGATACATATTCCGTCTGCTGTCGATGAAGCTGATAATGGAGAGCCCCGAGACCTATGGCTATGTCCTCACAGCCGACAATCTGTATCAGCCTCTCGAATACGAGACGGTCACCGTGAGCGGACCTGTGGCCGACTGGCCCCAGTGGGCGGTTGACCACGGCACAGACTACCGTACCCTGCGTGAGCACAATCCGTGGATACGCTCGAAGACCCTCCCCAACAAGACAGGCAAGACGTATCGGGTGAAGATACCCACACGCGACTCGCTCTCGCGTTCAAAGCAGAAAAAAACCGTCTACAATCCGGCATGGACCGTAGACCGATGAAATCTCCGACACATCCTGATGAACAACGACAAGAATACACCAACCTCCACAATCAGACCATATACCCCCTCGCTTCAGGTGCTTGGCGCGAGGGTCCACAACCTCAAGAACATTGACGTCGAGATACCGCACAACGCCCTCACTGTAGTGACCGGTCTGAGCGGCAGCGGCAAGTCGTCGCTGGCGTTCGACACCATCTATGCCGAGGGGCAGAGGAGATATATCGAAACCTTCTCGGCCTATGCGCGCAACATGCTCGGCAACCTCGAGCGACCCGATGTCGACAAGATTACGGGGCTATCGCCCGTCATAGCCATAGAACAGAAGACGGTCAACCGCAATCCGCGCTCCACCATAGGCACCACCACCGAGGTCTACGATTTCCTGCGCCTGCTCTACGCCCGTGCCGGGACGGCGGTAAGCTATATCACCGGCGAGCCGATGGTCAAGTACACCCGCGACCAGATTGTGTCGCTGATCATCGAGCGTTTCGAGGGGCACAAGGTATATATCCTCGCTCCCGTGGTTCGTAACCGCAAGGGACACTATAAGGAACTGTTCGAACAGATGCGCAAGAAAGGGTTCCTCACCATGAGGGTCGATGGCGAGATACGCGAGCTCACCGTCGGGATGAAGGTAGACCGCTACCGCAACCATGACATCGAGCTTGTGGTCGACCGCCTCAAGGTTTCGCCCAAAGACCTCACCAGGCTTGAGTCTACCGTGGCCGACGCACTGCGTCAGGGCGAGAAACAGATGATGGTCTATGACGTGGAGGATGACAAGGTGTCATATTTCTCGCAGACCCTCATGGATGCCAAGAGCGGCATATCATACCGGGAACCCGCACCGCATAACTTCTCGTTCAACTCGCCCCTCGGGGCATGTCCCTGCTGCAAGGGACTGGGATATGTCAACATCATAGACCGCGAGAAGGTGATACCCGACCCGAAGCTCTCCATCTACCAGGGTGGCATCGCCCCTCTGGGCAAGTATCGCAACTCGATGATATTCTGGCAGCTCGAGGCCATCTGCAAGAAATATGGCCATACGCTCAAGACCCCTGTCGGCGAACTGTGCGAGGAGTGCATGGGCGACATACTCGACGGTACCCCCGAGCGCCTGAACATCGACAACGGCACAGGGGCCACCCTCAACTATTTCCAGACCTACGAGGGGATAGTCAAGTATATCGAGATGCAGCAGTCTGACGAGGCCTCGGCGTCGGCCCGCAAGTGGAGCGAGGGATTCTTCACCCGTGGCGTATGCCCGGAGTGCAAGGGTGACAGGCTCAATCGCGAGGCGCTGCACTATTTCATCGACGGCAAGAATATCGCCGACCTGTGCCGCATGGACATCGCCGAGCTGTACCGGTGGTCGCTCACCGTCGAGGACCGTCTTGACCCCACACGCCGCATCATAGCATCAGAGATACTGAAGGAGATAAGGAGCCGCCTGAAATTCCTTGTCGATGTCGGGCTTGAATACCTTCAGCTCGGCCGCGCCTCGGCCACACTCTCGGGCGGAGAGAGCCAGCGCATACGTCTGGCCACGCAGCTCGGAAGCCGTCTGGTCAATGTGCTCTATATACTCGATGAGCCCTCCATAGGGTTGCATCAGCGCGACAACATGCGCCTGATAAGCTCGCTCAAGCAGTTGCGCGACGCATCGAACTCCATACTTGTGGTCGAGCACGACAAGGACATCATGCTCCAGGCCGACCATATCGTCGACATAGGCCCAAAGGCCGGACGCAAAGGTGGCGAGGTGGTTTTCTCCGGGACGCCTGCCGAGATGCTCAAGACCGACACCCTCACGGCCCGCTATCTCGACGGGCGCCTCACCATCCCCGTCGCCGACAATCCACGACCCGGCAACGGCAAGTACCTGGTGCTCCGGGGAGCCACCGGCCACAATCTGCGTGACGTCACCCTCAACCTGCCTTTGGGCAAGCTGATATGCGTGGCCGGAGTCTCGGGCAGCGGCAAGTCGTCGTTGGTCAACGCCACGCTGCAGCCCATATTGAGCCGCCATTTCTACCGCTCGCTGGGGCAGCCGCTGCCATACGGCTCGATCGAGGGGATAGATAACATCGACAAGGTTGTCACCGTAGACCAGTCGCCCCTCGGACGCTCGCCGCGCTCCAATCCGGCCACATACACCGGGGTCTTCACCGCCATACGCGACCTGTTCACGTCGCTCCCCGAGGCCAAGATACGCGGCTATAAGCCTGGACGCTTCTCGTTCAACGTGGCCGGAGGGCGATGCGAGACCTGCAAGGGGAACGGCTATAAGACAATCGAAATGAACTTTCTGCCCGACGTGCTCGTGCCGTGCGAGACCTGCGGGGGCAAGCGGTATAACCGCGAGACACTTGAGGTGAGGTTCAAGGGCAAGTCAATCTCAGACGTGCTCGACATGACCATCAACCAGGCTGTGGAATTCTTTGCGGGAGTCCCCTCGATACTTGGCAAAATCAAGGTGTTGCAGGATATCGGCCTCGGATATATCAAGCTGGGGCAGCCGTCGTCAACGCTGTCGGGAGGCGAGAACCAGCGCGTCAAGCTGGCTACCGAGCTTGCACGCCGCGACACGGGAAACACCCTCTTCATACTCGACGAGCCCACCACGGGTCTGCATTTCGACGACATACGCGTGCTGCTCGGCGTGCTCAACCGGCTCGTAGACAAGGGGAACACCGTGCTTGTCATCGAGCATAACCTCGACATAGTGTGTGCCGCTGACCTCATCATAGACATGGGACCGGGCGGAGGCCGCGACGGAGGCTGCATCATAGCCACAGGCACCCCCGCCGAGATTGCCGCCTCAGACTCGCCCACCGCCCCCTATGTCCGCGAGCACCTGTCGCAGTCGCACTCCGCACACGACTGATGTGCGACAACGATGCGAAAAAACCGGAGAAGAGGGCAGCGAGAAATAATAATATTTGCATAATCGTAGGGACGCGGCCTGCCGCTAACCTTTACCCACAAGTAGGAAGGGAATGAGTCTCAATTAGGTATTGATAGATATTCTCAATTCTGTCAATTCCTCTTTTGAATGTTATTATTCCGGGTCTGGGTTGTGATGGCATTGCGCTCCAGCCGCCCTCGCAGGCCACGGCCCAGGCGGCCCAGGCCAATGACCCCTTTTCATAAGGATTCCTGTATATCTTTTTAGGAGAATTGAACCTGTCGTTGAGTCTGGAGACAACCTGCAATTCCAGCGGGGTGAAAGCTATTGTGGCGGGTGCGGTGCAGTCGCTGCTGTCATATCCTTTCTTGACAAGTGCGACCTCATATGCGCTCCTGATGCAGATGGCGAGATTGACGGCGAAGGCCTGCGGGCTTTCGACCTGAATATCCTCTATGCCGAAGCCTTTTTTCTTAAGAAGACGGTGGAAATCCTCAATAAACCACCTGTTACGATAGTATGCCACTATTTTCCTGGCGTCCTCCGCGGAATCCACCGGCAAAGAGGTAAGCAGCAGCCAGTCAATCGGTTCATCTTCCTTCGCGGCGCATTCTGTAACCCTGACGAAGGAGAGCTCAACCGACTTTTGCGGATATACGGGCGAATGCGGACGACGGATTTTAAGCCTTCCGTAACGGAGTCCCACTTCGGCGTCACGCGCCTTTCTCCGCGGACCTTTCCCGACCGAGACGGTATAGGCCTGCCTCATTTCCGCGGCGGCGGTATAGGCGAACAGGTCGGCGGTCTTGCCCTGCGGAAGCATCACCACGCGCTTCTTCGAGGCCCGTACGATGATGTCGAGGTTTTCGTATTCCGAGGGCAAGGTCAGCAGTGGATACATGTCTCCCTCACGGTCCTGTACCATGATGACCCGTATGTCAGGACTCAGGACGCGTCTGACCTGCGTGGCCGCCTCTATCCAGCGGGAGGACTCAGAGTCCCGCGCCATTACCGGGACATTGTATTTGTAGCGGGTCTTTCCCGTGTCGGGATCCGTGATATAGTAGGAAGGCTGCCGTCTGCGGTCGGACATGGCGTCCTCTTCCTTAACTCCGCCCAGCGGGCTGGGCTCGCGGCCCCATATCCTCAGATACCCAAATCCTGCGGGGACTCCCGTGGCCGCATCCATGACAATGGCCGAATGCGAACGCATCCCCTTGTTGGTCCTGGCGCATTCCAGGACCGTCCGTCCAGATTTTTTGAGCCTTGACAGGACATTCTCCCTGACCACCTCCATGGTATCCTGGGCCACGAGTACCTCCTTGACATTCAACTGCCGCACATTTGCAACTGTCTGATTGACAAGGCCGGTGGCAATCCTCTCAACCGTGACATTCTCGTTGTTGATAAACCGATAGGCCGCTTTTTTACCTGAAGAGCTCTCACAGGCGCGATTGATTACGGCAGAGCCGCTGGCCGACATCTCCGTTACCAGGGTCGTATACTCTTTCTCAAGTCTTTTGTCGCCAAAAATACAAGGTGTCTTCATAATGTCGTCTTTATTAATCATACAGATACAACAAATGAGAGCCGTGTCTGGCTCCCACTTGTGGGTAAAGGTTAGCGGCAGGCCGCGTCCCTACGATTATTGATGTATGCCGTGACTATCTCCCGAAGAGTTTGCAGATGAGGTCTGAGCGGCACATTCGGCGATTTGCTTAGACAACATTGCATATTTTTCCAGATAATCCATAGGCGTCTGTGTCGCAGGGGTCGCGTGGGGGAGTGCGACTGCGACAGGAATGTGGGTAAGGTGTCGGCATTATCGCACCTTTTGAGGCGGGGCGGAGATGTAACTTTGCAGCGTGAGGACTTTAGAATCCCCTCGCCCAAGAATCCATGACAGAAAAGACCAATGACAACCTGCGTCACGACAAAGACGTGGAAAGAGATGCCCTATCTGAAATCGCAAACGCTTTCCTGGCTTCTGAGCCGCAGCTTCCACCTGTGCCCGGTCGAAAGCCTCTGCCCCGGGTGGCGCGTACGGCCTCGATAAAGGGGCTGCCTGAAATCAAGGAGACAGCAAAAGCGGCACGTAGCGCCCGACGCCGCATAACGACCGTGACTACCGGCGACAACTGGACAGGGTTTGCCAGACTCACCTGCAACCAGCGGCAGCTTTTCGGACCGTTATGGTATGAGGGTGAGATATGCATCCTTTTTGCCGACACCAATGTGGGCAAGTCTCTGCTGGCGGTACAGATAGCCGATACAATATCAAAGGGAGCCGACCCTCATGGCGCACTGCCTCAGCTTTTGCCTCAGACCGAGGCGCAACCTGTGCTGTATGCGGATTTCGAGATGAGCATGGCGCAGTTTGCCAGACGCTATTCATCCGAAGGAAGCGGGGAGGATGAGAGAGGCTACTACGGTTTCTCACCTCGGTTCAACCGCCTTGAACTCAATTATATGGGCCTGAGTGACGAGACCGATGACCTCGCGTCAAAGAACTTTGCCGACCTTGTTCTGGCCGATATCGAGGCGCAGGTAGACGAGACAGGCATCCATGTGCTGATAGTAGACAATATAACCTTCCTGGCCTCGGGGACGGAGACAGCCGCGGATGCCCAGCCGCTGATGAAGAAGCTGGTGGCGCTGAAGAAGAAATATGACCTGAGCATCCTCGTGCTGGCGCATACCCCGAAGCGCAGTCCGTCAAATCCGCTGACGGGCAATGACATACAGGGATCAAAGTCGCTTATAAATTTCACTGACTCGGCCTTTGCAATCGGCAAGAGCGTCAAGGGGAAGGAGATACGCTATATCAAGCAGATAAAGCAGCGCAATATCGAGACAGTCTATGGCGACGACAATGTGCTGGAATGCCGCATAGGACGGGTGACCGACGATTTCATAGGTTTCCGCGCCACGGGATGCGGACGCGAGTCGGACCATCTTGCCGACAGGCAGCCGAGGATGGGACGGCAGTCTGAGGCAGCGGACACCGCACGCGAGATGAGGAATCAGGGCAAGAGCGCCGACCGCATAGCCGAGGAACTTGGCGTGAACCGCGCCACAGTGTACAGATGGCTCAAGGGGTGAGTGCAGGTGTCGCAGTCGCACTCCGGCGCGCGACAGGTGCGACCGAGTCGCATGGCATGAGAGAAACAGTGCGACTGCGACTATCTCCCGAAGAGTTTGCGGATGAGGTCTGAGCGGCCCATGCGGCGGAGGGAGGCGGTAATGTCGGGACGGTATGCGCGGTCGTACCAGAAGAAATACTTGCGCTGGGCCAGTTTCTGACGCGGGTCGGTGGCGGTGAAGACCGACTTGAGCGTGTAGGGGTGTATGCCGGTGTAGTATATCTCGGTCGAGAGCGTCATGGGAGTGGGGGTGAAGTCCTGTACCTGTTCGAGGTGCAGCCCCATCTCTTTGGTCTCGGCGGCAAGCTCGGCCATGTCTACCTCGCGGCATCCGGGATGCGAGGAGATGAAATATGGTATGAGCTGCTGGCGCAGGTCGTGCTGCGAGTTGACACGGTCGAAGAAGCGGCTGAACTCGTGGTAGAGCTGGAATGAGGGCTTGCGCATCAGGTCGAGCACGACATCTGAGGTATGCTCGGGAGCAACCTTGAGACGTCCCGAGACATGGCGCGTTATCAGCTCCTCGTTGTATCGGCGGTTGGCCGCGTCCACCTCCCTGTCGCCTGTGACATGCATGGAGAGGTCATAGCGCACGCCAGAGCCTATGAACGATTTCTTGACCCCCTTGACGGCATCGACGGCGTGATAGAGGTCGAGCAGCGGGCGGTGGTCGGTGTCGAGGTTGGGGCATACGGACGGATGGAGACAGGAGGGGCGCAGGCAGCGCTCGCAACGGCTCTTGTCCTTGCCGCCGAGGCGGTACATGTTGGCGCTCGGGCCACCCACATCACTGAGATAGCCCTTGAAATCGGGCATCCGTGTCACGGCCTCGACCTCGCGTATGACAGACTCCTTGCTGCGCGAGGCTATGAACTTGCCTTGATGGGCCGAGATGGTGCAGAACGAGCATCCCCCGAAGCAGCCGCGGTGGATGTTGACCGAGTGGCGTATCATCTCGTAGGCCGGGATGCGTTTCCCCTTGTAGCGCGGGTGGGGCAGACGTGTGTATGGGAGGTCGAACGAGGCGTCAATCTCGCCTGTGGTCATGGGCGGAAGCATGGGGTTGACCCTTATCCACACGTCGCCGTGACGCTGCCACAGCGTCTTGCCGTGCATGGCGTTGCTCTGCTGCTCGATGTGCTTGAAATTCTCGGCTTGCTTGCGCTTTGAGCGCAGACATTCCTCGTATGGGTGGAGCACGATGTGTGCCGGGTCATCCTCGGGCGGAGCCACGGCCGAACGCCACACTGTCTGCATCATATCCTGCATATCCTCAATCTTCTCGCCCGCATCGAGACGCGATGCAATCTCGAGAAGGGTCTTCTCGCCCATGCCGTATGATATGAGCGAAGCCTCGCAGTCCATCAGCAGCGAAGGGCGCAGACGGTCTTGCCAGTAATCGTAGTGCGAGAGGCGGCGCATCGAAGCCTCTATGCCTCCGGCCACGATTGGGGTGTCGGGATAAAGCTTGCGCAGTATCTCGCAGTAGACCACCGTCGCATAGTCGGGGCGTGCGCCATGGCGTCCGCCGGGGGTGAATGCGTCGTCCGAACGGCGTCGCCTCGCGGCGGTATAGTGGTTGACCATCGAGTCCATGGCACCTGCCGAGACCCCGATGAAGAGCCTCGGTGCCCCGAACTTGCGGAAATCCCTGAGGTCGTCCTGCCAGTTGGGCTGCGGCACTATGGCCACCTTGTATCCGGCATGCTGCAGCACGCGCCCCAGCACTGCGGCACCGAACGAGGGGTGGTCCACATAGGCATCCCCGGTGAAGAGCACTATGTCTACGGAGTCCCAGCCGAGCAGCTTCATCTCCTTGACCGAGGTCGGGAGGAAAGAGGTGAGAGGGGGATATGTCCCCGTCTGTGCGGGTGTATGTGGTGCGGTCATTTCTGAATCTGTGCTATCTTGTCTTCCATAGCGAGTATCTCGTCGCGTATCTGTGCGGCCTCGATGAAATTCATCTCCTTGGCGGCCTTCATCATGTCGGCACGGCGACGCTCGACGAGCTTGCCCAGCTCCTCGGCCGAGAGATATGCCATCACGGGGTCTGCGGCGAGGTCTACGGCATGCGTGTACTCCTCGCCATAGGGAACAGCGGGTTTCTTGCGCGGCTTGGATGCCTTGGGCTTGGCCGAGGCACCCGAGAGTCCGGCGGTGCGTCCTTGCCTGATGGGGGTGTCGTCAATCTCAAAGTCCGTATCGACGCCCACGATGGCATTGCGGGCCTTGACTATGGCTGTGGGTGTGATGCCGTGCTTCTCGTTGTATGCGAGCTGCAGCGTGCGCCGGCGCAAGGTCTCGTCGATGGTCTGCTGCATTGAGTCGGTAATCTTGTCGGCATACATGATGACGGTGCCGTTGAGGTTGCGGGCAGCACGTCCCACGGTCTGTGTCAGCGAGCGGTGGTTGCGCAGGAAGCCCTCCTTGTCCGCGTCGAGTATGGCTACAAGCGACACCTCGGGCAGGTCGAGTCCCTCGCGCAGCAGGTTCACGCCTATGAGCACGTCATAGACTCCGGCGCGGAGCCCGTCGAGAATCTTGATGCGGTCGAGGGTATCGACGTCGCTGTGTATGTATGCTGTCTTGATGCGGAGCTTGAGCAGGTACTCGTTCAGCTCCTCTGCCATGCGCTTGGTGAGGGTGGTGACAAGCGTGCGCTCGCCGCGCTCTATGCGCAGATTTATCTCCTCGAGCAGGTCGTCAATCTGGTTGAGCGACGGGCGTACCTCTATGATGGGGTCGAGAAGGCCTGTGGGGCGGATAATCTGCTCCACGACTATGCCCTCGCTGCGCTGCAGCTCGTAGTCGGCGGGGGTGGCGCTGACATAGATCACCTGATTGGTCAGTGCCTCGAACTCCTCGAACTTGAGGGGGCGGTTGTCGAGCGCGGCCTCGAGGCGGAATCCGTAGTCGACGAGGTTGATCTTCCTCGACAGGTCGCCGCCGTACATGGCGCGGCACTGCGGCAGGGTGACATGGCTCTCGTCGATGATGGTGAGGTAATCCTTGGGGAAATAGTCGAGCAGGCAGAAGGGGCGCATGCCGGGCTTGCGTCCGTCGAAATATCGCGAGTAGTTCTCGATGCCCGAGCAGTGGCCCACCTCGCGCAGCATCTCGACATCGTATGTCACACGCTCAAGCAGACGCTTGGCCTCAAGCTCCTTGCCGACGTGGAAAAAGTCGTTGTACTGCTTGCCGAGGTCAACCTCTATCTGGCCGATGGCGGTCCCCATGCGCTCGGGCGAGGTCACGAACAGGTTGGCCGGATAAATCTGGAACACGTCATGGTCGCCGAGCGAGACGCCGTCCTCGGGGTGAACGGTCTTTATGGACTCAATCTCATCGCCCCAGAAAGAGACCCTCACGACAATCTCCTCGTATGCCAGGCGTATGTCCACGGTATCCCCCTTGACGCGGAATGTGCCGCGGGCCAGCTCGACCTCGTTGCGCGAGTAGAGGGCGTTGACAAGCTGGCGCAGGAACACGTTGCGGGCAATCTTCTTGCCTGTCTTGACCGTGATGACGTTGGCGTCAAAATCCTCGGGGTTGCCCATGCCGTAGAGGCACGAGACAGACGAGACCACAATGACATCCTTGCGTCCCGAGAGGAGCGCCGAGACCGTCGAGAGGCGCAGACGCTCTATCTCGTCGTTTATCATCAGGTCTTTCTCGATATACTTGTCCGAGGTCGGTATGTATGCCTCGGGCTGGTAATAGTCGTAATAGCTGACGAAATACTGCACCGAGTTCTCGGGGAAGAAGCTCTTGAACTCGCTGTAGAGCTGTGCCGCCAGGGTCTTGTTGTGGCTGAGGATGAGAGTGGGCTTGCCCACGCGCGCAATCACGTTGGCCATGGTGAACGTCTTGCCCGAGCCTGTCACGCCGAGCAGCGTCTGGGCCGGCTCGCCCGACTCGATGCCGCGGACAAGCTGGTCGATGGCCTGAGGCTGGTCGCCCGTAGGCTGATACTGTGAACTGAGCTTGAAATTCATAACTTACAAAGTTACGAAAAATCCGCGACATATCCAAGCGTATTCTCTCCAAGCTGTCGCATGTCGCATATGTGACGTGGGACAGTGCGACTGCGACTGCAATACAGGCGACTCCATGGACGATTTTGAGCCGCACGGCAAAACCTCTACGGATTTTTTGCATTATCTTTGCGGAATAATATCACCGACATGGAAAAACTTGATGTCTTCGAGTGTCCCGGCCACTTTATAGCGAGCTATTTTACCGACGACCGCGGGTGTGCGCACTGCAACCGCGAGCATACACTCATATACATACATTCGGGCGAGCTTGAGATAACCGACGGCCCGCGCAAGACAGTGCTTCACCCCGGCGATTGCGCGTTTATGAGGCGTGACAACCGCATGTGGCTGCAGAAAAGGATAAAGGACGGGATGCCATACCGCTCGGTGGTGATGAAATTCTCGAGGGCCTATCTCAAGGGGTTCTTCCAGTCGCTCGACCCCAGGGAAATCCCCTCGGAGGCCACACGTCAGAGGGAGAGCCTGGTCAGGTTCCCGCCGGAGCGTCCCGACGTGAGGAGCCTCTTCGAGTCGCTGCTTCCGTATTTCGACACCCGGACGGTGCCCGACGACAGGATACTGCAGATGAAGATGACAGAGGGGATGCTGGCCATACTCAGGACAGACAGCAACCTGTATGCCTCGCTGTTCGATTTTGTCGAGCCGTGGAAGATAGACATAATGGATTTCATGGAGCGGAACTATATGAACGACCTTTCTATCGACGAGATTGCATATTATACAGGCCGAAGCCCGGCGACATTCAAGCGCGATTTCAAGAAGGTGAGCGAGCTGACCCCACAGAAATGGCTCATCAGGCGCAGGCTCGAGGCTGCCCGCGAGCTGATAGCGCGGAGAGGGCGCAAGGTCTCGGAGATATGCTATGACGTGGGGTTCAAGAACCTGTCGCATTTCTCAAGGCTCTACAAGGAGATGTACGGGATGGCGCCCACTCTCTCGTGAGCGGACTGCACAGCAAAGAACTCTGAGCCTCACAGCAAAGCCGCAGTGGCCGGATTGCCGTAATTTTGCAGCACGGAAAGAAAACTGCGACAACATGAAGGATATATTTGCAAAAGACAACAGCGGCGAGATGGTATCGCCTGAAGAACCGGGATATGACGCCCTGATTGACGAAATATTCGGCACGATGGAGACGGCCCGGGAGCTGAACCGCGTGAGCGTGCGCGACCAGAAGAGGGTACATGAGCTGATGGAGATTATTCTCGGGAAGCCGCTCGACACGTCTACCACGCTGCTGCCACCGTTCTATATCGACTACGGCAAGCCTGTCACCATAGGCAAGGGGTGTTTCATACAGCAATGCTGCACATTCTTCGGCCGGGGAGGCATTACCATAGGTGACGGGGTGTTCATCGGGCCCAAGTGCAACCTCATAACAATCAACCACGACGTCAACCCGGACAACCGCAGCGCCACCTATGGACGCCCCATAGTGATAGAGGACCGCGTGTGGATCGGCATCAACTCCACAGTCCTTCCCGGCGTGAGGATAGGGTATGGGGCCATTGTAGGGGCACAGAGTGTGGTCACCCGCGACGTGCCGCCCATGACGATAGTGGCAGGTAATCCGGCAAGAATCATTAGGAAAATAGAGCTATGAGAGATGACATCAAAGTAAGCCGCAGGGATTTCATCAGGAGGACGGCTGCAATCGGGGCTGCATTGTCCCTCGCTCCGGCACTCGACAGGGTGGAGGCCGCCGCTAAAGCCGTAGTGGGCGGGAACGGGGCCATAGTGAGGAAAGATGGCATGGAATACCGCACACTCGGCAGCGGTAACGCAGCCATACAGGTGTCGGCATTGGGATTCGGGTGCATGGGCTTGAACTATAACCGCTCGCAGTCGCCCGACCGCAAGGAGTGCATACGCATAATACATGAGGCCGTAGACCGTGGCGTGACGATCTTTGACACGGCAATCATCTACGGGCCTCTGCGCAACGAGCTCCTTGCGGGAGAAGCCCTCGCTCCATACAGGGGACGTGTGAGCCTGACGACAAAGTTCGGCCATGAGGTCATAGACGGCAAGGGAACCGGGCGGCAGGACAGCAGCCGGGCCACGGTGCGCCGCTATTGCGAGGAATCGCTAAGGCGACTCCGCCTCGACTCGATACCCCTTTTCTACCAGCACAGATTTGACCGCAACACACCCATCGAGGATGTGGCCTACACCATCAGCGAGCTCATACGCGAGGGGAAGGTGCAGCGCTGGGGACTCTGCGAGGTCAGCGCCGAGACCATCCGCAAGGCACATGCCGTATGCCCCCTCACGGCTATACAGAGCGAGTATCACCTTATGCACAGGCTTGTAGAGGGAAACGGCGTGCTCGACACATGCAGGGAGCTGGGCATCGGATTCGTTCCCTATAGCCCGCTGAACCGTGGTTTCCTCGGGGGCTGCATCAACGAATATACAGTATTTGACACCACAAATGACAACCGTCATACCCTGCCGCGCTTCCAGCCTGAGGCAATCAGGGCCAATACGCGCATAGTGAATGAGTTGCAGCAGTTCGGGCGCACACGCGGCATGACCTCCTCGCAGGTCGCGCTCGGATGGCTCCTGCACAAGGCACCATGGATTGTCCCTATCCCCGGCACAACCAAGGAGTCGCATCTGGCCGAGAATCTCCACACGCTGGCATTCGACATCCCTGACGAGGACTGGCGGATGCTTGAGGATGCAGTCTCGGCAATCCCAGTGACAGGGGACAGATATAACACCGAACAGCAGAAGCAGGTAGGATTCTGATATTGTCGCATGTCGCAGATGTGGCGTGAGACAGTGCGACTGCGACAGAAATGGCTATCTCCTCAGAAGAGTATCCTTGCGAGGGAGTCGGAGTCGTGGCGGATGCGGTCGGTGAAGCCTGCCTCGTAATCGTGTGCGCTCTGGGGGCCGAGCTTTGAGGAGATGTTGGAGATGCGTGCCCTGACGTCGAGCAGTTTGTCCTGGAGGGCTGCCTCGTCGCCCGAGATGGCTATGGCCTCGCGGGCATGCTGCTCTCCGAGGGCGTAGGCTTTCTTGTCATGTACCTTTTCGGAGACCTTGACCTTGGCCGGGTCGCCCGAACATGCCGCAAGCAGCGGGAGCAGAATCACTGCAATCAGAAAACGTCTCATACCGTGAAATCCATCTGTTCAATCCTGTCCCTGACCTGTTCCATCAGCCACCGGGGTGTGGAGGTGGCTCCGCAGATGCCTACGCTGGAGGCTCCGCCAATCCATGACGGGTCGAAATCATCGGGCCGCGACAGCAGCCGGGTGCGCGGGTTGGCCGCGAGACATTCGTTATAAAGCACTTTGCCGTTGCTGCTCTTGGCTCCGGCCACGAATATCACCACGTCGTGCGAGGCCGCGAACTCGCGCAGGTGGTTGACGCGGTTGGCCACCTGGCGGCAGATGGTGTCGTGATATGTGAACCTCACGCCCGGGGCGATGCGGCGGTTTATCTCGTCGACCATGGCGGCAAGCCCCTGCAGCGACATGGTGGTCTGCGAGTAGAGTGCTATGTCGCGCGTGAAATCGAGACGCGATAGCTGGTCTGTGTTCTCGACCACTATGGCCTCGCCGTCGGTCTGTCCCACGAGGCCGTTGACCTCGGCATGTCCGGCCTTGCCATAGATGACAATCTGCGGCCTCGGGCCCGGGGCATCATACGTTTCCTTGATGCGTCGCTGCAACTGCAACACCACGGGACAGGTGGCGTCGATGATCTCGATGTCCATCTCTCGGGCGGTGGCGTATGTCGACGGGGGCTCGCCATGCGCGCGCAGCAGCACACGGGCACCACGCAGGGTGGGGAGGTCGGCATGGGTGATGGTGGAGAGCCCCTTTCGTCCGAGTCTCTCGACCTCGTCGGAGTTATGCACTATGTCGCCGAGGCAATAGAGGGGACGGGGAGAACGCTCAAGCTCCTCCTCGGCCTTGCGTATGGCCGTGACCACACCGTGGCAGAATCCCGAGCGGGCGTCTATCTCGATGGCAGGTCTCATCATCCTATGGTCTTGCGGAACAGTTCGAGCAGAAAGCGGTTCTGCTCGTCGAATGTCATGTCTGAGTTGTCGAGCATGATTGCGTCCGCCGCACGGCGCAGAGGGCTCTCGGCACGGGTCTCGTCGATATGGTCGCGGTTGCGCACGTTGTCGAGCACCTCCTCGTATGTCACCTTCTCACCCTTGGCTGTGAGCTCCCTGTATCGGCGCTCGGCGCGCTTCTCGGCAGAGGCGTTGACAAATATCTTCAGCTCGGCGTGGGGGAATACCGAGGTGCCTATGTCACGTCCGTCCATGACGATGCCCTTCATGTCGCCCATGCGGCGCTGCATCCCTACAAGCGCATGTCGCACGGCTGCTATGGCTGCGACGGGCGAGACGCACTCCGAGACCTCCATCGAGCGTATCTCCTTCTCGACAACCTCGCCGTTGAGCTCGGTGAGCTGCGAGCCGTCGGGCTGCACCCTGAAGTCTATGCTGATGCCCGGAAGGGCCTTGGCAATTGCGTCGACATCAGGCTCACGGCCTATGGCGGTCATGCCGTGGCGCATGGCATAGAGTGTGACGGCGCGGTACATGGCTCCCGAGTCGATATAGCGGTATCCTATTTCGGATGCCAGATGACGTGCCATGGTGCTTTTGCCCGACGAGGAATATCCGTCGATGGCTATGATGATCTTATCTTGTGAACTCATATAGGTTGGTTGAAATGTTGAGCATGATGGTAGTGGCGCCGGTGTGAGGCTGTGCCATGGCGAGTCCGAGGCCGAACTTGCGCACCTTGAATCCGAGCGACGCAGAGAAGCCCGACAGGAACGAGCGCTTGTAGGTCGACATGTCCGTGCGGGTCTTGTAGTTGTAGCCGATGCCGATGCGGAAGCTCTCGCTCGGGGTGAACTCGGCGCCGAATATGAGGTGGCGGAACAGGTTGGAACCGAAACTGTCCTTGAGCTCGGGCTCGGAGTCGACAGTGCCGTCACCCGTGTGCCAGTAGGGGAGTTTCCACTTGGTGAGGTTCCAGGCCGTGACCGAAAAGACTATCGGGAGTGTCCCGAACGATTTAGAGACGCCGAGGCGCACATCTATCGGAAGCCGGTCATACCGCTCGTTAAACCTCTTGACCTGTCCGCCGAGATTGGCCACCATGGCCGAGAAAGAGAGGTCGCGGTCGGGGTCGTAATAGTTTACGCCGAGGTCTGTGGCCAGGGCAAACGCGCTGTAGGCATCGAAAGTCGAGTAGATGGCCTTGACGGTGGCGCCACCCCTCCATCTGTCCGTGATGTCGTGGGCATAGGTGGCCGAGAAGGTCATCTCCTTGGGCGAGAACTCACCTGTCAGGACACCGTTGATGTCGGCTCCCTTTATCGAGCCATAGCCGTAATACTGTATTCCTGCGGCCCATGCTCCATGCTCGCCCGCACTCTTGCCGAACTTGACCCCGGCAAAGTTGCTGTCTCCGATATAATGCATATAGTTGACTCCGAGCTGCATCTCGACCTCGGGGCCGAGCAGGCCGGGGTTGCGGTCGGCAGCGTTGATGTCGTCATCTATGTTTGAGATGTTGATGCCGCCGAGACCGTATGCAAGGGTCGAGGTGGGGATGTTTAGGAAGCTGTATGACGTGCTGCCGTCCTGTGCCCGCAGCGTGGCCGCGAAGGCGATGGCAAGGAGTGCAAGCAATATATGGCGAAGCTGATTGGTCATCGTAGACAAGGGGTTTACCATATATAAACGGACAGGCGCCCGGAATATTATATCCGGACGCCCGTATGGATGCCGCTTTCGGTCGGGTCAGTCGTCGTAGCGCACGAAAGAGCCGTTGCGGTCGAACTTGATGTCGATGCCGTTCGAGAGCTCCACGTCATATCCGCCGCGCTCCTTCTCGATGCCGACAATCTTCATTCCCTTATGCGTCTTGGCCACATAGTCGCTGACGCCCTTGGGGACGAAATAGGATGGCACCGAGCCGTTGCGTGTCGCCTCGACATCCTTCCAGTTGCCCTGACGGTCGAAAGTGATTTCCGAGCCGTCGGTGAGGATGACCTCGTAGTCGTCGACACGACCCAGCTCCTTGTCGACCTTGACAAGACTCACCTTGGCCTTGTAGTTGTTGGCGATGGTTGTCTTGGCAGCCTCGGGGAGGACAGAGGCGTCGTGTGTGTAGCTGTCGCGTGCGGTGGCACCTAATGCGACTGCGACAACGAGAGCTAATGAGATTAAGATTTTTTTCATGACAGTCGTCTATAAATGTTTAATTATAAACGCCTGAGTCCCTGCTATTGTTCTGCAATCCCTTTCAGGTATGCCTCGAACGCTTCGTATCGGGCCGTCATGGCCACAGAACTCTTCGTACCTTCCATGAATGCCCTGAGACGTGCCGGAATCTCGATGTCTGTGCCGAGTATGCCGTCGACGGTGTCCTTGAACTTGGCCGGATGGGCAGTCTCGAGAAAGACACCTGTCTCACCGGGGCGTTTGCCTTCGGCGAGGGCACGCAGGGCGCATGCTCCGTGGGGGTCGGCGATATATCCGGCTGTCCCGTAGCATTCCCTCATTGTGGCGGCTATCTCGTCATCTGTGTACGCCGCGCCGGAGATTAGATTACAGATGGCCTCGTGGTTCCCGCCGAACAGGTCGAGGATGCGGCGGAAATTGCTCGGGTCACCCACATCCATGGCATTGGCTATGGTCTGGACCGAGGGGCGCGGGTTATAGGCGCCTGTCCTGAGGTATTCGAGGAATATGTCGTTGGCGTTGTTGGCCGCTATGAACCTGATGTCGCGGAGGCCCATCTTGCGGGCTATAAGCCCGGCCGTGAGGTTGCCGAAATTGCCGCTGGGGACACTGAACACCACCGGCCCCCTGACACCCGCACGCCTGAGCTGTGCCCAAGCGTTGAAATAGTAGAATGTCTGCGGGAAAAGCCTCGCTACATTGATGGAGTTGGCCGAGGTGAGCAGCATGCGGCTGTTGAGCCCACTGTCGAGAAATGCGGTCTTTACAAGCCGCTGGCAGTCGTCAAAGGTACCGTCAACCTCAATCGTCGTGACATTCTGTCCGAGTGTGGTGAACTGGCATTCCTGTATGGGGCTGACCTTCCCTTTGGGATAGAGGACATGTACCTTTATCCCCTCCACACCCAGGAATCCGTTGGCCACTGCAGACCCTGTGTCACCGCTTGTGGCGACGAGCACATGGATTGTGCGCGGGTCATCCTTGAGGAAATGGCGCAGCATGCGGGCCATGAAGCGGGCCCCGACATCCTTGAATGCGAGGGTGGGGCCGTGGAAAAGCTCGAGCGACCATACGCCGGTCATCACCTCACGGACGGGTGTGTCGAACGTCAGAGTGCCGTCGACAATCTCATCGAGCGCGTCGCCGGGGATATCTCCGTCAAAAAGCCTGCGGGCCACAGTGCGGCCTATCTCACGGAAATCCATCTCGGGGAGACGGGCTATCTCGTCGTCGGACAGCGGATTGATGCGTTCGGGCATATAGAGTCCGTTGTCTGGAGCGAGCCCCTTGACAACAGCCTCGCCCACAGTGACGTCGGGCGAATTATGGTTGGTGCTGTAATATCTCATGTCGTCAGTTTGTTTTCATGAATAATGGCATGAACCTGTCGGCCTTCAGGTGTCCGTAGGCTCCGCGTGCGCAAGCCTGCTCGGAGAACTCCGTGACCGCATCCGCCACGATGCCGGGATGCCAGATGGTGAACGGCACAGGGTCGTCGCGGTGCACGCGCTCTTCGACGGGGGTAGGGTGGTCGGGGAGGAGGGCTATGCACACGGGCTCGGCCATCCCGGTCACTGCCTCGTATATTGGCTTGACCAGACGTGTGTCAAGGCTCTCGATGGCTTGAATCTTCAGCGCGAGGTCGCCGTCATGTCCGGCCTCGTCAGTGGCCTCGACATGGAGGAATACGAAATCATCCTGGGCAAGCGCCTCGATTGCCGCCCGGGCCTTCCCTTCATAGTTGGTGTCGGCAAGCCCGGTGGCTCCCTCCACGTCGATGGAACGCAGTCCGGCATATCGTCCGATGCCGCGGATCAGGTCTACGGCTGTGATGACAGACCCGGATTTTATCTCGGGATATATCTCTGCAAGCGTGCGCATGGATGGACGGTAGCCGGGGCTCCACGGCCAGATGGAATTTGCCTTGACCTTGCGCCCGCGGTTGAAGGGGTGGGACGCAAGAATCTCCTGCGACATCTCAATCATGCCGTTTATCAGGTCGGCGGTCTCCTGTGCGGTCATGCGTCCCGGCTCGGCGGCCGCTCCGGGCATCGGCCTTACAAGCAGCCCGCGCCAGGGCTCGCCGGGATGGTCGTGCGGAGGGGCACACTCTATAAATTTGCTTCCACCTTTTATTACGAGCAGATGGCGGTATTGTGTGCCGGGAATGAAGCGCACCTTCTCCGACCCCAGGCGGGAGTTGACATATTTTATAAGCGCAGCCCCTTCCTCTGTTTTCAGATGTCCGCCGTGATGGTTGGTGATAAGGCCGTCATCCCCGAGGGTGACGATATTGCAGCGCATGGCCAGGTCATCGGGAGCCATGTCATAGCCTATGCTCGCAGCCTCGAGAGGGCCACGCCCCTCGTAGACCTGCCTCAGGTCATATCCGAGTATGGCGGTGTTGGCTACCTCGCTCCCCGCGCCGAATCCGGGCGGAATGGTCGAGAGGGTGCCGCTGCGCCCCTCACGTGCCAGGCGGTCGAACCACGGCGTCCTCGCAGCCTCAAGGGGTGTCTTCCCCCCGAGAGCGGCTACGGGACGGTCGCTCATGCCGTCGCCAAGTATTATCAGATGTTTCATAGGTCAGAGAGAGATATGTGTGGCTGTCAGTTGTTTGCTGTGGATATTATGTTGGCGAATACACCCGCGGCTGTCACGCCGGCTCCGGCGCCGTAACCCTGTATCTGCATGGGATATTCGCGGTAACGCTCGGTGGTGAGCAGCACGATATTGTTCGAGCCCTCGAGCCCGTAGAAGGGATGGTGCGGCCCGACCGCCTCAAGCCCGACGCTCATGCGGCCGCACTCCATGCGTGCCACGAAACGCCACCTCTTTCCCTCGGCCTCGAGCACACGGCGGCGCTCCTCGAATCCGGCATCAAGCTCGGGGAGACGCCTCCAGAACTCCTCGGTTGTCCCCTCGAGCATCTCCTGAGGCACGAACAGGTTGCGCTCTACCTCGTCCTGCTCGGCCACATAGCCACCCTCGCGGGTCAGTATGACAAGCTTGCGTATCACATCCTTGCCGCTCAGGTCTATGCGTGGGTCGGGCTCGCTGTAGCCCATTTCCTTGGCCATGCGCACGGTTTCCGAGAATGGCACATCAGCGCTGATGGTGTTGAAGATGAAATTGAGGGTCCCGCTCAGCACAGCCTCTATCCTGAGTATCCTGTCGCCCGACGAGCGCAGGTCGTTGATGGTGCCGATGATAGGGAGCCCGGCTCCCACATTGGTCTCGTAGAGGAATTTGACTCCCCTGCGCAGGGCGGTGTCCTTGAGGCGGCGGTAATCGGCATAATCGCCCGATGCCGCGACCTTGTTGGCCGCGACTACAGACACGTTGTGGTCGAGGAACCGCTGATAGAGTGCCGCGATGTCGCGCGAGGCGGTGCAGTCGACAAACACACTGTTGAATATGTTCATCCCGAGCACCTCGTCGAGTATTGTCTGCGGCGTGCAGGGCTTGCCGTCGGTCTCCAGGCGCTCGCGATAGGTGGCAAGGTCTATGCCGTCACGGTCAAAGAGAGCCCTGCGGCTCGACGCGATGCCCACTACGTTGAGCTTGAGGCGGTGGGTGTTCATCAGCACGTCATGTTGAGTGCGAATCTGCTCTATGAGCATCCCTCCCACAGTGCCTATGCCGCAGATGAAGAGGTTGAGCTCCTTGTATTCGCTGAGGAAGAAGGAGTCGTGGAGCACGTTGAGCGACTTGCGCAGCGAACGCCCCTCGACAACAAACGAGATATTGGTCTCGCTCGCGCCCTGGGCACAGGCTATCACGCTGATGCCGCTGCGTCCGAGCGCTCCGAACAGCTTTCCGGCAATGCCGGGCGAGTGCTTCATGTTGTCGCCCACGATGGCTACAGTGGCCAGTCCGTGCTCGGCGTGCATGGGATACATGGCACCCGTGGCAATCTCCTTCTCGAACTCGAGGTCAAGCACCCTCACAGCCTCGCGTGCATCCTGGTCGCGCACGCCGACCGATGTGGAGTTCTCGGACGATGCCTGGCTCACCATGAATACCGAGATACCGTTGTCGGCCAGCGCGGTGAAGATGCGCCGGTTCACGCCGATCACACCCACCATCGATAGGCCTGTGACGGTGATGAGCGACGTGCCGCTGATGCTTGATATGCCCTTGATGGGCTTGCTGTCGTCGTCAGAGCGGTCGCTGACCACCGTGCCGGGACTCTCCGGGGCAAAGGTATTCTTTACAAGAATAGGGATGTGCTTGACGCATACGGGATATATCGTGGGCGGATAGATGACTTTGGCGCCGAAATTGCACAGCTCCATCGCCTCGTGATATGACAGCGAGCTGATGGTATAGGCTGTAGGGATCGCCTTGGGGTCGGCGGTCATGAAGCCGTCGACATCGGTCCATATCTCCAGGCACTCTCCGTCGAGGGCGGCGCAGACCAGCGAGGCGGTATAGTCGCTGCCTCCGCGTCCGAGGTTTGTCACCTCGCCTGTCTCGCTGTCTGTAGCAATGAATCCGGGCACTATGTGGATTCCCTCGGGATGACACCCTCCCGGCATGAACTCGTTGACTATGAGGCGGCGCGTGAGGTCGCTGGCAAGAAGATAGCGTCCGTGGCGCTTCTCGGTCTTGATGAATTTGCGCGAATCGTGGAGGCGGCTTCCGCTGACCAGGGCCGACACTATCAGCGCGCTCATCTGCTCGCCATAGCTAACTATCAGGGCGAGGGTCTTGTCACTGAGGTCGCGTATCAGCGACAGTCCGTGGAAGATGCTCCCCAACTCCGCGAGGAGCGAGTCGAGCCCCGTGCGCAGCGGTTCCCTGTCCTCTTCGGGAATGACGGCATCGACCAGCGAGTGATGCCGCATGGCAATCTCTTCCAGCCCATGATGATAGCCGTCATTGCCCGCGGCAGCGAAACGGGCTGTGGATATGAGCAGGTCTGTCACTCCGCCGAGGGCACTGACAATGACGATGACAGGCTCACGGCGCGACTCGACTATATTTTTGAGATTGAGGATGCCTTCGGCGCTACCCACCGAACTTCCCCCGAATTTCAATACCTTCATTGCGTTTGTGATGTTTAAGGTGGCAAAGATAATCAATTTATCTGTAAATCCTGCAAAATAAGTTTACAAATGACAGTAAAAAGTTATAAGCGGCACATCTACAGAACAAAATCCCGAATTTTTGGCAATAAAAGTCGCCGTTTCGGAAAAATTCATTAATTTTGTGGTTTAAAAAGGGTAGACACGCCCTTAAATCTGCATAGAAAACAACAAACTGCCTGTATATATGAAGTTTACCGTACCGAGCAAGACGCTCCACACCTTTGCCTCGTCTGTGAGCAAGGTGATCAATGCCAAGAACGCTCTCACGATTCTGAACTATTTCCTCTTCGAGATACATGGTTCGACCCTCACGATCACCGCATGCGATGGCGAGAACACCTTGTGCGGACGTATCCCCATCATGGACGTTGAGGGTGAAGGCGAATTCTGCATAGATGCCCGTAAGGTCGTCGAGCTGCTCAGGGTCATGCCCGAGCAGGAGCTCCAGTTTGATGTCAACGATGACAACCTCTCCATCGAGATGACTCATCCCAACGGCTCGTACCGCTTCATGGGACTTTCGGGCGCCGAATATCCCCGCCTGGCACGTCCCGAGTCTGACGAGGATGTGACATTTACAGTCAAGGGCTCCACCATACTCCGCGGACTCGACTACACCGCCTTCGCCACCGGCACAGAGCTTATCCGTCCGCAGATGATGGGTGTATACTGGGATATCAAGCCTCAGTCCCTGACCTTTGTGGCCACCGATACACGCAAGCTTGTCAAGTTCGAGGACCGCAGCTATCAGCCCGGGGTCGAGGGTTCGTTCATCCTCCCGAACAAGTCGACCAATGTATTCCGCTCGGTGTTCGGCAAGGAGGATGAGGTGAAGGTGACACTGGTCCCCGCACAGGGAGTTACCTTCGAGACGGACACTTTCACATTCGAGAGCCGCCTCGTCAAGGGCAAGTTCCCCGAGTACGAGCGCGTCATCCCCAAGTCTAACCCCTATGACCTCACCGTCAACCGCCAGCTCTTCACCACCGCAGTGCGCCGTGTGAGCCTCTTTGTCGACGAGGGCCACGGACTCATCAAGTTCCGTGTGACCCCTGACCTGCTCACTGTCAAGGCTGCCGACAACGAGTATAACACCTCGGGCGAGGAGACCCTCTCGGCGACATACACCGGCCAGCAGGATCTCATAATAGGATTCTCTTCGAGCTATCTGCTCGAGCTCGCCTCGGTGCTCTGGACCGACGACATCATCTTCCGTCTGGCCGACAAGTCGCGCCCCGCGGTCATCGTGCCCTCTGAGGACAAGCCCGACACGACGCTGACCATGATACTCATGCCCATGAACATATCGGAGTTCTGAGAAAGATGCCACTGATACTCAAGAAGCCCATCGTATTCTTCGACCTCGAGACCACGGGCGTAGACATAACTCACGACCGCATTGTCGAGATTTCTTTGATTAAGGTGATGCCAAACGGCGAGGAGACCGAGCGCACGCGCCGCGTCAACCCCGGCATGCACATCCCCGAGGCGGCTACCGCCGTCCACGGCATATCCGACGAGGATGTGGCTAACGAACCTATGTTCAGGCAGATAGCGCGCTCGCTTGCCAATGAGCTGACGGGCTGTGACCTGGCCGGATTCAACTCAAACCGCTTTGATATCCCGATGCTCGACCAGGAATTCCAGCGCGCCGGGGTCAAGTTTGATTTCTCAAAGACCCGTTTTGTCGACGTCCAGACCATCTTCCACAAGAAGGAGCAGCGCACACTCTCGGCCGCCTACCGTTTTTATTGCGGCAAGGAGCTCGAGGGCGCACACTCGGCCAACGCCGATACGCGCGCCACACTTGAGGTGCTCAAGGCCCAGATAGAACGCTATGAAGACCTCCCCAACGACATCGAGGGCCTGAGCGAGTTCTCGCGTCAGAACCGCAACGTCGATTTCATGGGGCGCCTCATATATAATGACAAGAATCAGGAGGTGGTCAATTTCGGCAAATACAAAGGCATGATCGCCGAAGAGGTCTTGCGCAAGGATCCCAGCTATTTCGACTGGATAATGAAGGGTGATTTCGCGCAGAACACCAAGGACTGCTTCACACGCATAAAACTCCGTATGCGATGAGCGCGCTTGCCGGAAAACATATCATACTCGGCATCTGCGGCGGCATCGCGGCATATAAGAGTGTATCTCTTTTGCGCCTGCTCGTCAAGGCCGGGGCTGAGGTGCAGGTGGTCATCACCCCTGCCGGGAAGGAGTTCATCACCCCCGTGACACTCTCGGCGCTGAGTCAGAAGCCCGTTGTCAGCGAATTCTTCACGGCCAATACGGGCGAGTGGCACTCGCATGTAGATCTCGGCCTCTGGGCAGACTGCATGGTCATTGCCCCTGCCACGGCCTCAACGATAGGGAAGATGGCTCACGGCATTGCCGACAACATGCTTGTCACCACCTACCTGTCGGCCAAGTCGCAGGTGTTCGTGGCTCCGGCCATGGACCTTGACATGATGGCCCATCCCTCCACACAGGCCAATCTCAACCTGCTGCGCAGCTACGGCAACATCATCATCGAGCCGGAGAGCGGCTTCCTGGCCAGCGGACTCATAGGCAAAGGGCGCATGGAGGAACCCGAGAAGATAGCCGCGACGCTCGAACGCTATTTCGCTGCGGGGCAGTCGCTCTCTGGCAAGAAGGTGCTCATCACCGCCGGGCCGACATACGAGCGCATAGACCCCGTGAGATTCATAGGCAATTTCTCGTCAGGCAAGATGGGATTCGCGCTTGCCGAGCAGTGTGCCGCAAGAGGCGCCGATGTCACTCTTGTGACAGGCCCCGTGAGCCTCAAGACGGACAACCCTCATATCCGCAGGATTGACGTGGAGAGCGCTCGGCAGATGCTCTCCGCGTGCGAGGAGGTTTTCCCCACGGCAGATATAGCCATAATGTGTGCCGCTGTCGCCGACTATGCCCCCGCCGAACCCGCAGACCATAAGATAAAGCGCGAGCATACGGAGGTCCCTGTATTAAAGCTTGTCAAGAACCCCGACATAGCAGCCACCCTCGGAGCCATGAAGAGGGAAGGGCAGATGCTTGTAGGATTTGCCCTCGAGACAGACAACGGCCCCGCCAACGCCCGCGAGAAACTTGTGCGCAAGAACCTCGACATGATTGTGCTCAATTCGGCCGTCACACCCGGCACCGGATTCGGCACGGATACCAACGCAGTCACCGTGATACGGCGCGACAGCAATGCCGCACCGATGGAGCTGGCACTGAAATCAAAATACGAGATAGCCGGCGAGATAGCCGACATCATAGCAACTGAAACACATAACGCCGACTGAATGACCAGACTACTGCTGACCATCATGCTTATCGCTCTCTCCCTTTTCGGCCCTGTGCTGTCTGCGCAGGAGCTGAACTGTCGCGTGGAGGTCAACACGTCGCAGCTCGAGGGCACCAATAAATCGGTGTTCGAGACGCTGCAGGGAGCCATCAACGAATATGTCAACACCACCCGCTGGACAAACGCCCAGTTCTCGCCGAACGAGAGGATAGAGTGTACGCTCTTCTTCAACATAACGAAATATGACGAGGCTGAGGGACGTATGGAAGGCACCCTCCAGGTGCAGGCTATCCGTCCTGTCTACAACTCGTCCTACACGACCACGCTGCTCAATTTCCGCGATACGAACGTGAATTTCACATACACGGAGAACGAGCCTCTGGTCTATAACGAGATGAACATGGAGAGCCAGCTCACGGCCATCCTGAACTTTTACGTCTACCTGATTCTGGCCGTCGATTTCGACTCATTCTCACCCAAGGGGGGAGACCCGTATTTCGAGAGGCTCGCCATGATTGTGCAGCAGGCCCAGTCGTCGGGCGAGACCGGATGGAAACAGTTTGAGGACAACAAGAACCGCGCCGCCGTACTTAGCTCTTTCACCGACCCCTCGACACGTGCCATCCGCGACCTCTATTATCAGTATCACCTCCAGGGACTCGACCAGATGTCGGTGAGCCCTGACAAGGGACGCAAGACAATAGACACGTCGCTCGATATCCTCACGGATATCTATAAGGTCGCGCCCATGTCTGTCGGACTCTCGATGTTCAAGGATGCGAAGCTCGACGAGCTTGTCAACATCTACTCCAAGGCCCCGCAGGAAGAACGGCAGCATGCGTATGACGTCCTCTCGCCCCTCTATCCCACGGATCAGGAGCGCATAGACAAGATCAAGCGCGGTGACGAAACACGATAACCCATAACAATACCACAAGACAGTGCTCGAAACTCTCCACATATCAAACTACGCTCTCATAGACACCATAGACATAGCGTTTCACCCCGGGTTCAATGTAATCACGGGCGAGACAGGCGCAGGCAAGTCAATCATACTCGGAGCCCTCTCGCTGCTTCTCGGCGCGAGGGCCGACAGCCGTGTCGTGTCAGACCCTTCGGCCAAGAGTGTCATCGAGGCTGTCTTTACCGTCAGCGATTATCCCGGCCTTAAGGAGTATTGCGAGGAGGCCGACATCGAGTGGGATGACGACCGCTGCATATTGCGTCGCGAGGTGTCGCCTTCGGGACGTTCGAGAGCGTTTGTCAACGATTCTCCCGTGCCGCTCTCCAAACTCCAGTCTGTGGCCGTGCGCCTCATTGACATACATTCGCAGCATCAGAACCAGCTTCTGTCAAGCCCCGATTTCCAGCTCAGGGTCATTGATGTCCTTGCCGGAAACGAGCCCAAGCTGCGCGAATACACCACACGCTACAATACACTGCGCGATGCCATCAGGCGACTCAAGGCCGTGAGGGCACAGATAGAGCGCAACCGCGAGGACGAGGAATACACCCGCTTCCAACTCGAGCAGCTTGACGAGCTTGCCCTGCAGCCCGGAGAACAGGCTTCCCTCGAGGCCGAGCGCGACGTGCTGCTCAACCTCTCGTCTATCAAGGAGACCCTGTCGCGTGCCGGGAACGCACTTTCGCTCGGAGTGCCTAACGCGCTCGAGATGATAGGGGAGGCCATAGACAGCTGCGACAGCCTCGACAGCGTGCTTGACCCGGCCGATGACATCCCCGCACGCCTCAGCTCCGCGAAAATCGAGATTGCAGACATCGCCTCGACTCTCGAGGGCCTCTATGAGAACCTGCAGGCCGACCCGGCACGTCTCGAATATGTCGAAGACAGGCTCAACACCATATACAGCCTCTGTCACAAACATCATATCGACGACAGCGACAAGCTGATAGAGTTGCGCGACACACTGCGCGACAGGCTGCGCGAGCTCGACAACAGCGACGACGTGCTCGCCGCTCTCGAGCGTGAGGCCCGCAGGGCAAAGGCACTTGCCAAGGAGACAGCCACCGAAATATCGGAAGCCCGCAAACAGGAGGCCCTGAGATTCGCCGAGACACTGCGCGAGACAGCGGTGCCTCTGGGGATGAAGAACCTCCAGGTCGAGATACAGGTGCTACCCGCCGACATGTGCGCCACGGGCATAGATTCGGTCAATTTCATGGCTGCATTCAACAAGAACCAGCCTCTCATGCCCGTTGGTTCTTCGGCTTCCGGCGGTGAGATTTCGCGCCTCATGCTCTCCATCAAGGCCATCATCGCTTCGCGGATGCAGTTGCCCTCAATCATATTTGACGAGGTTGACACCGGTGTATCTGGAGATGTGGCAAACCGCATGGGACAGATGATGCGTTCAATCTCCTCGACAATACAGGTCACGGCCATCACACATCTTCCGCAGGTGGCTGCCAAGGGAGACAGCCACTACCGCGTGTTCAAGGAGGACGACGAGCACTCGACCCACACCCGTATCCGCGAGCTCGACAAGACCGAGCGCGTCAATGCCATCGCAGCGATGCTCGGGGGTGCGGAGATAGACAACGCCGCCATAAAGGCAGCCAAATCATTGCTAAACAACAGATAGAAACATAATGGAACGTTCCGACTATATTTATGGCATTCGTGCCGTCATGGAGGCTCTTGAGGCCGGGCAGAATGTAGACAAGATTTTCATGTCCAAAGACCTTCAGGGAGATCTCGCTGCACAGCTCGCACGGCTTGCTCACAAGATGAGGGTCGTTATACAGAGAGTACCTGTCGAGCGTATCAACCGCATCACGCGCAAGAACCATCAGGGACTTCTTGCCATGATGTCTGCGGTGACATACCATCGTCTCGACCACCTTGTCCCCGAACTGTACGAAGCAGGCATATTGCCGTTCATCGTCATGCTCGACGGCATTACCGACGTGCGCAATTTCGGTGCCATAGCCCGTACATGCGAGTGCGCCGGAGTGGATGCCATAGTCATTCCCGACCATGGCAGCGTGTCGGTCGGAGGCGATGCTGTCAAGACCTCGGCCGGAGCCCTCCTGCATATCCCCGTATGCAAGGTGTCTTCAATCGCATGGGCCGCAAAATTCCTTCGCGAAAACGGATATGCCGTCATGGCCGTGTCCGAGAAGGCCGATTTCCCTTACACACAGGCCAACTGCACGGATCCCGTCGCCATCATAATGGGAGCGGAGGACACAGGTATCTCACCCGAGGCCATGAAGGAGACCACCGCCAAGGTCAGCATACCCATGTTCGGCAACATCGGCTCGCTCAACGTCTCTGTAGCGGCCGGAGTAATGATATACGAGGTCGTGCGTCAGCGCCTTGCGGCAGACCTCGAGGTAATATGATACGACACACTCCTCACGACAATACATCACACACAGGAAAACAATCAACATTCAATAACCAATCAACACACAATTCTTTTAACCTATGAAGCATTACTTGCTCTATGCTGCAGGATTAATCGCGGCCGCCTCGGTGACCTCGTGTGTCGACGACAAGTATGACCTGTCTGACATCGACACGACTGCAAGAATCCAGGTTGATAACCTCACAATCCCCGTCAATGTAGACGCCATCACTTTGAGCAGTCTTCTTGATCTCGATCCCAATGACCCCGATGCAAAGGTCAAGGAGGTCAACGGCATCTATGCCGTCGTCGAGAATGGAGATTTCCATTCGGAGATGGTACATATCAACCAGATCAACGCCAACGGTGTGGCAGGCGACCCGAAATCCAACACAATCAGCACAGGCCTCTCAGGGAGCATCCGTCCTGAGATAGATCTGGAGATTCCTTTCAGTTCATCGTCTGTGGATTTCAAATTTGAATCATCTACAGTACCGGCCGAAATCCGCGAGATAGGACGCGTCGACGGAGCTTTCTCGCTCAAGCTCACACTCGACCTTCCTGCTCTTAAGAACGTGACAAAGCGCGTATGGCTCGAGGATGCGGTCATCTCGCTCCCCAAGGGTCTCGTCGGAACACCCAATGCGGGTACTTACGACCCCGAGAAGGGTACAATCTCGTTACCATCGGTAGAGATTAAGAACGGTCGCCTCGAGGTGGTACTCAATTGTACCGCCATCAATTTTGCACAGACCGGCGCCACATTCACCCCAAACGCCTCGGCAGACGGCAAGGGCTATCTAAACCTGAATGGAGAGATGTCTATCCAGAGCGCCAAGCTCGTCATACGCAAGGATGACGTGACAGGCAACCTCCCCGGCTCGTTCACCGTGACATCGGCAATCGGCGTCAGCAACATCACCGTGACAGGATTCACAGGCCGCATCTGCTATGACATCGAGAATGTCAATATCGACCCCGTGACCCTCAATGACCTGCCCGACATTCTGGCTCAGGAAGATACCCGTATCAGCCTCGTAAATCCTCAGATATATCTCGCAGTCACCAATCCGCTCCACGACTACGCCCTCAAAGCCCGTACAGGCATGAGCATCAAGTCGGTCTTCTCTCCCGAACAGGGTACACCAGACCGTACGGTCAAGCTTGACGCCCCCGGCTATTTCGAGGTCTCGTCAGCGGCACAGAGCTCGTATGTACTGTCTCCCACCAAGCCCGAGACATATTACGAGGGCTATGCCAACGCCACACATGTCCCCTTCAGCGGCCTCTCGACTATCCTCGAGGGTAACGGTCTGCCCAAGTCGCTCAATATCTCGCTGGACAATCCGACGGTCTTTGACCAGCCTGTCGAGAACCTTCCTCTGGGGCGTGACCTCGGAGCTGTCAGCGGCAAATATCAGTTCTATGCACCTCTCGCCCTTGGCGCAGGCTCACAGGTGACCTATACAGATACTCAGGACGGTTGGAACGACGAGGATGTCGACGCCATCACTATTGAGAACCTTGAGGTCACCACCACTGTCAGCTCAAATGTACCCTTCTCACTCAAGTTGACTGGTTATCCCATCGACATCCACGGCAACCGCATCAACAACGTGTCTATCGACGGCGCAGACATTCCCGCCAACGCCGATAATCAGGCTGTCACCATCAGGATATCGGGTGCAATCACACATCTCGACGGAATAGTGTTCACAGCCGTAGGCAATGTTCCCTCCAATGCACAGGCCCTGGCTCCCCAGCAGTCCATCATCTGCCGTGACATCCGCGCCACCGTATCGGGCTACTATGAGAAAGAACTTTAATCTAATCTGACACAGACCATCAATCATGTTTCACAATATAAAGAAAGCAGCGGCACTCTCGCTCGCAGCATTCGCAACATTCACCGCCCAGGCACAGGACAACCAGTCGGGTTATTTTGTCGAGGACTATACCTACAGGTTCCTGATGAACCCTGCCATGGGCAATTCCAAGAACTTTGTCGCAATACCCGCCCTCGGTAACCTCGGATTCGGAATCCATGGCAACCTCGGCGTTAGCGACGTGATCTACAATGTGGACGGCCGCACAACGACATTCCTCAACCCCGGCGTATCGGCAGAGGAGGTAATGGGCAACCTCAGCGATGTAAACAAGATTGGCGCAAATGTCCGCGTCAACATCCTCTCGGCCGGCTTCAAGGCATTCGGAGGTTATAACACCATCAACCTCGCAGCACGCGCGTCTGTCAATGCACATCTTCCCAAGAGCATATTCTCCTTCCTCAAGGAGGGTGTCTCCAACCAGATGTACGACATCAAGGACCTGCGTGCCAACGCAATCGGATACGGCGAGCTCTCACTTGGCCATAGCCGCGACATCACGGACGAGATACGTGTGGGTGCCAACCTCAAGTTCCTTGTCGGAGTCGCCGCGATTGACGCCACTCTTGACAAGGCCGAACTCGACCTTGACAGGAATTCCTGGAATGTGAGCACAAATGCCCGCATCCATACCTCGATCAAGGGAATGTACTATAAGCTCGACCGCAACGAGCATACAGGTCTTGACTATGTGAGCGGTCTTGACGGTGATTTCTCTGCCCCCAACGGATTCGGTATGGCTGTCGACCTCGGTGCGACTTATACTCCAAAGGCTCTTAAAGACTGGCAGTTCTCGCTGGCTCTGACCGATCTCGGTTTCATCAACTGGAGCAATGACCTGCTTGCCACCACTAACGGAGACAAGACCTTCCGCACAGACGCCTACACGTTCAATCCCGATGATGACGCCACAAACTCGTTCTCGTCCGAATGGAAGCGCATGCGCAACTCGCTCGAGGAGCTCTATCAGCTTGAGACAGACGGCAATGTGGGTTCGCGCTCGCAGGCACTCAACGCTACACTTCATATCGGTGCCCTCTATACCCTTCCCGTCTATCGCAAGGCTACCTTCGGTATCCTCAACACTACCCGCATTGCAGGGACATATAGCTGGACCGATTTCCGTGTCTCGGCCAATGTGGCACCCGTCAAGGTTCTCTCACTGGGCATCAATGGCTCGTTCGGCACAATGGGCTGCGGTTTCGGCTGGCTCGTCAACCTGCACTGCCCGGGCTTCAACATGTTCCTGGCACAGGACCATACATTCAGCAAACTGGCCAAGCAGGGTGTGCCCCTGCAGCCTCAGGCATCTGCCTCGCTGGGTATGAACATTCTCTTCTGACATCAATAGAATCCTCTTGATGACGGGTCGGTTCCTGAACGGAGCCGACCCGTTTTCATTCAGTTAATTTTCGCTAACGTAAAGATAAAATAGATAAAATTAACACACTTTTTTCACACTATGAGTGTTGTAATATATAACTTTGTATATCATTTTAACGAAGACAGTATAAAAACACTACATATCTTTCAAGACTAACTATGAGCGAATCGGTTAACATCAGAGAACTCAACGAGCTCGTCGCATCGAAAAACGACTTTGTCCAGCTCGTCACACGAGGGATGGACCAGACAATCGTCGGACAGAAACACCTTGTCGATTCCCTTCTCATCGCACTCCTCTCTAACGGCCATGTGCTCCTCGAAGGTGTCCCCGGTCTGGCAAAGACCCTGGCCATCAAGACACTCGCGCAGGTCATTGATGCTAAATACAGCCGCATACAGTTTACCCCGGACCTTCTTCCCGCCGATGTCATCGGCACAATGATCTACTCGATACAGAAAGAGCAGTTCCAGATCAAGAAGGGCCCCATATTCGCCAATTTCGTCCTTGCAGACGAGATCAACCGTGCTCCCGCCAAAGTGCAGTCAGCACTCCTCCAGGCCATGCAGGAGCGGCAGGTCACCATCGGCGACTCCACCTTCCCTCTTGACGAGCCTTTCCTCGTCATGGCCACTCAGAACCCCATCGAGCAGGAAGGCACCTATCCTCTGCCCGAGGCCCAGGTTGACCGTTTCTTGCTCAAGGTCATCATAGGTTATCCTACAAAGGAGGAAGAGAAAGTCATCATACGCCAGAACATCTCCGGCACCCGTCGTGAGGTTCGTCCTCTGCTTCGTCCTCAGGAGATTCTCGAGGTGCAGCACATAGTCGAGCAGATATACCTCGACGAGAAGATAGAGCGCTATATCGTAGACATCGTGTTCGCTACCCGTAACCCATCCGACTATGGCCTGAAGGATCTGGTGAGCATGATAGGATTCGGAGCATCCCCCCGTGCTTCCATCGGACTCGCCAAGGCATCGAGGGCATACGCCTTCCTCCGCGGACGCGGCTATGTGGTTCCTGAGGATGTTCGCGCCGTGTGCCACGACGTACTCCGTCACCGCATCGGCCTGACATACGAGGCCGAAGCCAACAACATCACCACCGACCAGATTATCTCGGAGATTCTCGATAAGGTCGAGGTGCCCTGAAAAAGTGTACGGCATTATATAATCCAACTGACGCAGTATGGAAGCCAACGAGTTGCTCAAGAAAGTCCGGAAAATCGACATCAAGACCCGTGGTCTGTCGCAGAATATCTTTGCAGGCGAGTATCACACCGCCTTCAAAGGGCGCGGCATGACCTTCTCGGAGGTGCGCGAGTATCAATACGGCGACGACGTGCGTGACATAGACTGGAACGTAACCGCCCGACACAACCGCCCCTATGTCAAGGTGTACGAGGAGGAGCGCGAGCTCACAGTGATGCTGCTTGTCGATGTGTCGCGTTCGCGTCTGTTCGGTGCCGTAGGCGAGGAGAAGCGCGAGATGATAGCCGAGATTGCCGCCACACTGGCATACTCGGCCATCACGAACAATGACAAGATAGGCGTGCTGTTCTTCTCGGACAAGATTGAGAAATTCATCCCTCCCAAGAAAGGTAAGAAGCATATCCTCCTCATCATACGCGAGCTGCTCGATTTCACGCCCGAGAATCCCGGCACAGACATCGGTGTCGCGCTCCGCTACCTTACTGACGCGCTCAAGAAACGTGCCACGACATTCCTGATATCGGATTTCATTGACTCGCACGACTATACCCGCCAGCTTCAGGTTGCCGTGAGCAAGCACGACATCATAGCCATACAGGTCTATGACAAGCGTGACGCATCGTTGCCCGACATCGGCCTGATGCGTGTGACCGATCTCGAGACTGGTGCCACGCGGTGGATTGACACCTCGATGAAATCTACCAGGAACGCCTATGGCAAATGGTGGTACGAGCGTCAGCAGCAGATGGTCGAGACTCTGCGGAAGAGCAGGGTAGACCTCGCCTCTGTGGCCACCGACGAGGATTTTGCCCGTGCGCTGATGGCCCTGTTTAAAAACCGTGGTGTAAGATGATGAACTCTATTCGCAAACACATATTGACCATCTTTGCGGTGCTGGCGTCTTTGTCGGTGCCATCCGTAATGCCGGCTGCTCCGCCCACCCTGAAGGTAAGCATGGATTCGGCCTATGTGCTTATGGGCAAGGCTACCCCGATGCATATCCAGCTTGTGGCCGATGCCGCAGACAAGGGGAATATACTTATCCCTGCCGACTCGATGTGCGCCGGTGTCGAGATACTTGACCTTCTCGAAGCCGACACCACCGAGCTCGGCAACGGACGCATCGAGGTCAACCGCGAGATGCTGCTCCAGTCGTTCGACTCGGGTATGTATCAGCTCCGCCCCGTGCTCTATGTTGTGGGACATGACACCATTGCCTCGCAGCGTCTCGCCTTAAAGGTGATACCTGCGATGGTAGACTCGCTCACTACCATCCATGACTATGCGGATGTCCGTGACGTGAACCGTAAGTTTGTCGACTATCTCCCCGATTTCCTCGCGGATTATGGCCTGTGGCTTCTTGCACTTGTCATCGTGCTCGGAGGCGGATATTTCGTATTCCGTCGCTATCTCGCCCGCAAGAAACCCGAGCACAGGCGTGCCGCTCCTCCCGTGCCTCCATACGAGGCCGCCAAACAGGCGCTCATGGCCCTCAAGTCCGAGAATCTCTGCGAGCAGGGGCGCGAGAAAGACTATTATACCTCGCTCACCGACATCCTGCGTGTCTACCTGCAGCGCAGGTTCGGCATCAACGCCATGGAGATGACCTCCGGGCAGATACGACGCACGCTGTCGCATAACGAGCAGACCCGCCTGAGCAAGCAGTATGTTGACCAGGTACTTGAGATTGCCGATTTCGTGAAATTCGCCAAGATGCGTCCTCTGCCCGACGACAATATCAGGTCGTTCAACTCGGCCCTGCAGTTTGTCGAGGATACCAAGCCCGCACCACAGCCAGCGCCCGACGCCGATAATGCCGGAAAGGACAATAACATCAAAACAAAAAGCTAACCCACCATGCAACTGGCTCATCCCGAATACCTCTGGCTTCTGCTGCTCCTGATACCGCTCATAGCGTGGTATGTATGGAAACAGCGTACACTGCATCCTTCGATGGAGATGTCTACTCTGTCACCTTTCGCAAGGATGGGGCGTCCGCTCAGAGGCTGGCTCGTGCATCTTCTGTTTGTGCTCCAGCTCGGTGTCATAGCATGTGTGATTGTCATACTGGCCCGTCCGCAGACACGCGACTCATGGAACACCTCGCGCGTCGAGGGAACCGACATCGTGCTTGCCCTCGACATATCGACTTCCATGCTTGCCCGCGATTTCAAGCCCGACAGGTTTGAGGCGGCAAAAGAGGTGGCTTCAAAATTTGTGGCCGGACGTGACGGCGACAACATCGGCGTGGTCATCTTCGCAGCCGAGAGCTTCACGGCCCTCCCCATGACCACCGACCGCTCGACAGTGGCAAACTATATCAATGATATCAAGATGGGTATGCTTCAGGACGGCACGGCTATCGGCGACGGTCTCGCCACCTCGATAAACCGTATCAAGGAGGGTAAGGCCAAGTCTAAGAGCATCATCCTGCTGACCGACGGCTCGAACAACACGGGCAATGTAGCACCGCGCACGGCGGCCGAGATTGCCCGTCAGCTCGGCATTAAGGTCTATACCATCGGAATCGGCACAAACGGCACCGCTCCTTATCCGCAAGAAAACATGTTCGGCCGCATCGAATATGTCAATCTTCCTGTGGTAATCGACGAGGCTACCCTCCGCTCGATAGCCGAGACGACCGGGGGCAAATATTTCCGCGCCACAGGCAACAATGTGCTGCGCGAGATATTCTCCGAAATTGACAGCCTCGAGAAGACCAAGATGGATACACGCAACTTTACCGCGACCGAAGACTATTATATGCCTTGGGCGATAGCCGCGCTGGCGCTTTTCTCGCTCATCGTCCTGTTACGCTACACTCTCCTCCGCACCATTCCCTAAAGATATGATTACCTTCGCATACCCGCATCTGCTATACCTTCTGCTGCTTGTGCCTGCGGCGGTGCTCCTGTTCGTATGGGGCCGTTTCAGACGCCGTGCAAAGCTGCGGAAATTCGGCCGTCCCGAGGTCATCGCCTCACTGATGCCCGAGGTGTCCAAATACATGCCGTGGGTCAAGCTCTGTTTCTCGCTTCTCATAATCACGGCGCTTGTCATCATACTGGCACGCCCCCGCGCCACATCGACACTCGAGCAGGATGGTGCGGAGACCACTACCGAGCGTGGCATCGAGGTGATGATATGCCTCGACGTCTCCAACTCGATGCTTGCCTCTTCGACCGACGACGAGGGAGGAGTGTCGCGTCTGCAGCGTGCGAAATATATTCTTGAGAAACTTATCGAGAAGATGCGCAACGATAAGGTCGGTCTCATCGTCTTTGCCGGAGACGCATACACACAGCTTCCCATAACATCCGATTTCATATCGGCCAAGATGTTTGTCAACTCGATTACCACAGACATGGTTCCCACTCAGGGTACAGCCATCGGCACCGCCCTCGATATGGCCATGAACTCGTTCACGCCCTCCGATGATATGGGAAAGGCCATAATCGTCCTCACTGACGGCGAGAATTTCGAAGACAACGCCATTGAGGAGGCCAAGAGGGCTGCTCAGGCAGGTATTCAGGTCGATGTCATCGGCCTCGGCTCACCCAAGGGTGCCCGCATCCCCATCAAGGGCTCCAACCAATATATGGTCGATCCGATGACAGGCGAGCAGGTCGTGACACGTCTTGACGAAGCCACCGCCCAGCAGATAGCCCAGGCCGGAAAGGGTATCTATGTCAACGGATCGTCGACATCGGCAATACAGGCTGTCGACACAAAGATGGACGAGCTGGAACAGACAGAGTTCGAGCGCAAATCGTTCTCGCCTCAGAGCGAGCAGTTCCCCATCGTGGCGTGGATTGCGCTGATATTACTTGTCGCAGATGTCTTTGTCGTGACACGTAAGATTTCGTGGCTCAAACAATATAAGTTCTTCACACGCGAAGAGCAGAAAGGAGACAAGAAATGAAACCGATACTCACGCTTCTCGCTCTCGCCCTATTGGGCTCCGCCCCGGTACTCGGCGCAGAGACTGACAACAGCACCCGCCGCGAGCGCAATCTGATAACTGAGGGTAACAAGCTCTACCGTCAGGAACGTTATGCCGACGCCGAGGTGGCATATAAGAAAGCCCTCGAGCTTAACGCAATGAATGAGACTGCCCTTTTCAACCTTGCCGCCTCATATCTGCGGCAGGGATCTGCATCGGGTGAGAATCTCCAGGAGGCGACCCAGATACTCAACAATCTCGCCAAGAATGCCGGGGATCAGGCGATAGCCGAGCTGTCGTATTTCAATCTCGGCAATATCGCATATAATGCCAAGGAGTATCAGAAGAGCATAGAGCTTTACAAGAATTCGCTCCGAAAGAATCCCGATAACGACAAGGCCCGCGAGAACCTGCGTCTGGCACAGAAGAAGCTCGAAGAACAGCAGAATCAGGACCAGAACCAGGATCAGAATCAGGACAAAGACCAGAATAAAGATCAGAAGGACCAGAATCAGAACAAGGATAACAACAAGGATCAGAACCAGGATAAGAATAAAGACCAGGATAAAGATCAAAACAAGGATCAGAACCAACAGCAGCAACCCGACCAGAGACAGCAGAATCAGCAGCAACAGCCACAACAGGGAGGCATAAGTCCCGAGAATGCAGAGCAGATTCTAAAGGCGATGGAGAACGAGGAGAACGCTACCCGACAGCGTGTCGAGGCCGAACGCCGTAAAGCCGGAGCTCCGGGCAGACGTCAGGTTGCCAAGCCGTGGTAAAGGTTTTTCCTGTTTGTTCAACCTCATTTATCAAGCCTCACGATGAAACGATACATAACATTCATATTTACTCTTGCGTTCCTTGCCCTCTGCTCAAAGGCGGCCGATATCAGTTTCTCGGTCAAAGCCCCGGGCAGGACATACGAGGGAGAGAGGTTTGCCGTCACATTCAGGCTCACCAATGCCGATGGCTCTGACCTGCGCGTACAGCCCATCGACGGCTGCAAGCTCATCTATGGCCCGGCACAGTCTACGTCGCAGAGCTATCAGGTCATCAACGGCAGGGCGACATCCTCGTCGGCAACCGAATATACATATTATTACAGGGCCGAGAAGGCGGGCAATTTCACTATCCCCGCCGCCACCGTGACCGCCGACGGCAAGCGTTATTCGACCAAGCCGGTCTCATTTACCGTACATCCGGCCTCCGACCGGAGCACTCCCGGGTCGCAGCGTCCCGTGGCTGTCGATGATGTCGACTCGCAGACGGCGGGTCGCAAGGTCAATGCTGACGACGTGTTTGTGCGCATCATCCTGTCAAAGTCGACCGCCTACGAGCAAGAGGCGATAGCATGCACGATAAAGCTCTATACAAAATATTCCATCTCTTCGTTCCTCCCCACACGTCAGCCGGCTTTTGACGGTTTCCTGATTCAGGAACTTGACGTACAGCCCGCGCTCAACCAGCAGGAGACATATCGCGGACAGGAATATATGACCGCCGTGCTCAAGGAGTGCATCATATTCCCGCAGAAAAGTGGCCATCTAACCATCAACTCGGGCAACTATGACATCTCGGTGGTGCAGTATGATAATGTGAACATGGGCATGTTCCAGGTGCGCCAGCCACGCGAGCAGAAAATCAAGGTCAGCTCAAACTCGGCGTCTATAGACATCAAGCCTCTTCCCGAGCCGCGCCCGGCCGGATTCAGCGGTGCTGTCGGCACATTCACGGTAGATTCCCGTCTCGTGGGAAACTCCTTCCGCACCAATGACCCCGCCACCCTCATATATACTATATCGGGTACAGGCAACATCAAATACCTCAAGGAGCCAACCATAGATTTCCCCTCCGAGTTCGAGCAATACTCGCCCAAGAGCGACATCCAGACCAGTGTCCGCGGCAATGAGGTCTCGGGCACCATGACGGTCGAATATACCTTTGTGCCGCAGAGTGTGGGCACTTTCACCATCGGCAGTGACAAGTTTGTCTATTTCAATCCATCGACGGCAAAGTATGTCACCCTCACCACTCCGACATATCCGATCAAGGTCGCCAAGGGACTGTCATCACCTGCGGCTACAGAAGACCAGAAAGCCATCGAGAACAAGAATTCGGACATCCGTCATATCTATCTCGGTTCCAAGAATCCTTCGATGTCGCACCCGCTCGCTGTGCGCCAGCTATATTACTGGATGCTCTATCTCGGACTTGCCGTCATAGCGGGGGGTATCATCATGTTCAACCGCAAGGCTGCGCGCCGCAATGCCGATGTGGCAGGTCTGCGTAACGCCCGTGCCAACAAAGTCGCAAAACGCAGGCTCAAGACTGCCGAGAAATATCTCAAGGAACAGAATTCGGAAAAATTCTACGAGGAGATGCTTCGCGCTCTCTGGGGCTACCTCTCCGACAAACTCTCCATACCCACGTCGCAGCTCACGCGCCAGAACATAGCCGAGACCCTCAGCGGGAAGGGCTATGGCGAAGGTGCTATCGAGCCGATTATCGCTGTCATCGACGACTGCGAGATGGCACGCTATACCCCCGAATCGTCATCGCGCATGGATACGGTCTATGCCGCCGGCGCGGAAGCTATCAATAACATTGAACGCAATTCAAAATGACAAGATATATAATCTTTCTGCTCGGCCTCGTGCTTGCCTCGGTGACGGCTCGCGCCGACTCACCGCTTATCCAGCAGGCCGACTCGGCATATACCTCGGACGATTTCGCGACCGCGGCTTCCTTCTATCTGAAAGCAATATCCGAAGAGGGGCCCTCAGCCAAACTATATTATAACCTCGGCAACACATATTACAGGATGGGGGAGATGGGCAATGCCATCCTCTCATACGAACGCGCATTGCGTCTCGACCCGACCGACAAGGATGTCCGTAATAACCTCGATTTTGTCAACGCGCGCATCACCGACCGTCCCGGCGAGAGAGGCACATTCCTCGGCAACGCACTTGATGCCGTCTCTGCATCGGCCCGGTCCAATGTATGGGCCTGGATAGCATTCGGATGTTTTGCACTCACTGTCGCCGCGGTTCTGGCTTATCTGTTTGTAGACACGGTGGCTATCCGCAAGATTGGATTCTTCGGCGGCATAATAACACTGCTCGGCTGTATGGTGTGCATCTTCTTCGCATTCCGTTCGGCAGCAAACGCACTTGCTGACGACGTGGCCATAGTCACGGCTCCGTCTACCATCCTTAGCACGGTTCCCCGCACACCCACCGACCGCTCGCAGGAAGCCATGCTGCTGCACGAGGGCACACGGGTTATGATACTCGACTCGGTCAGCTCGACATCTGCACGCGATTCGGTGCGCAGCGTGTGGTATGATGTGGAGGTCGACAATGCCCACCGCGCATGGATTAATGCCGAGGACGTCGCCAAGGTCATAGAGTAAATTATAAATATCAACTTATTTTCAATCAGTTAACATAAAATGTGTTGTAAAACATATTTTATTTTAGCTGATTTTCTTGTTTAGTCCGATTTTTAATCCTAATTTAGTGGAGCGGATTAGAGAATACCGCAGCATCCTTAAAACAACACAAACCGTATTCCCCCAACCCCGTTAAATCTTGAACAGATCATGACAAAAACTATCACCTTCAACGACCTTCGCCGTATCAAGGACAGCCTTCCTGACGGCTCGATACGCCAGATAGCAGACCGCCTCAACGTCACTCCCCAGACCATCCGCAACTATTTCGGAGGCACCAATTACGAGTTCGGCAAGAACTGCGGTGTCCACATCGAGCCCGGTCCCGACGGAGGCATTGTGGTGCTCGACGACACCACCATTTATGACATGGCTGTGGAGATTCTCCAGGGCCAGAACAAGGAAGACTGACCCCACGGAGCGTACACTCCCCGAGGCCGGTCGTTTTCGTAAATATAACTGCGAGAACAACCTCAGGCACGACTATTGAAAGGACAGAATCTCATTTGGGCTACCTGCCATCTGACTTTTTGTCCTTTCATTTGTTTACAAAAAACAGTATATTCATCATTCCCATATTTTCACAACTATGCTCACAGACCGACTGATTACCGTAGCGATACATACATACGAACGGGCCCACAGGCTCAAGACCATACTCGAGGCCGAAGGCATCGGCGTGACTCTCCAGAATGTAAATCTCACCAATCCGTCGATCTCTGCCGGTGTCAGGGTGAGGATACGGGAGTGCGACCTGCCTCTGGCCCTCAGGCTCATCGAGAATATCGAGATACTTTCTCCCCAGGCGATGGCCGAGCTTGACTCTGCTGCCGCCACGATACTTGTTCCCGTCGATTTCTCAGACTGCTCGTTCCGTGCGGTAGACCTTGCGTTCAGACTCGCAGAGATACACAAGGCACCGGTGACCATAATTCACTCCTATATTGACCCTGCGTTTACCTCTCAGTCGGCAATGCAGCTTTCTGACACTCTGACATTCGACCCAGGCCTTGACAGTGCCGATCCTGTCGAGGAGATGGAAGAGGAAAAGACTGTCACTGCCATAGCGCGCACCCGCATGGAGAAGCTTGTCGCCGACATACGTGAGAAGATTAAGGCCGGAGTCCTTCCGCCGGTGAAATTCACTCATTCTATCGTCGAGGGGCTGCCCGAGGAAGTGGTCAACGAATATGCCGAGTCCCACAAGACAATGCTCATAATAATGGGGACCAAGGGCGCGGGTTCACGCGACCGCGAGCTGCTGGGCAGTGTGACAGCCGAAGTGCTTGACGCATGCAAGGCACCCGTCCTGACCGTGACTCCGACACTCGACACAAGCCGTCTGTCTTCGATAGATAATGTGGTGTTCTTCGCGTCCCCGTCACAGGAAGATATTCTGGCACTCGACGCGCTCTACCGTATTTTCCCTGACCGTCCTCTCGATGTCACGCTGGTGCGCCTTCCCCGAGGACGTTTCGCTGCCAACTCTCCGGGCTCTATGGAGCGCCTGCTCAAATACTGCAAGGAGAACTATCCCGCCTATACCTTCAGCACATCGCATCTCGATCTCGACAACCCGGTCGAAGACCTCAAGGAGATAACCGCGGCCCACAAGGTCGACATGATGGTGATGGGCACAAGACGCAAGAACATCTTCTCGCGTCTGTTCAATCCCTCGTGGGCACACCGACTGCTATTCCATACAGATATGCCCATTATGTCAATCCCCGTGCAATCGTGATGTTTTTTTGCATATTTTTTGCTAACTTTGCCGAAAATTTCAAAAAAGAACCATTATGATGACTGACAGGCGCTACAATCTCCGCGGAGTCTCGGCCTCTAAGGAGGATGTGCACAACGCTATCAAGAACGTCGACAAAGGCGTCTTTCCTCACGCTTTCTGCAAGATAATCCCAGACATACTCGGTGGTGACCCCGAGTGGTGCAACATCATGCACGCCGACGGTGCCGGCACGAAATCCTCGCTCGCCTATGCATACTGGCGCGAGACCGGCGACCTGAGTGTGTGGCGTGGCATAGCACAGGATGCGCTGGTGATGAATACCGACGACCTGCTCTGTGTAGGTGCCACCGACAACATACTTGTCTCGTCGACAATCGGGCGCAACAAGAACCTGATTCCCGGCGAGGTTATCTCGGCCATAATCAACGGCACCGAGGAGCTGCTTGAGACCCTGCGCGGCATGGGTGTGGGCATCTACTCGACAGGCGGCGAGACCGCAGACGTCGGCGACCTGGTCCGAACCATCATCGTCGACTCGACAGTGACATGCCGCATGCGCCGCGCCGATGTCATAGACAACGCCAACATCAAGGCGGGCGATGTAATCGTAGGTCTCGCATCGTTCGGGCAGGCCACATACGAGAAGACCTATAACGGCGGCATGGGCAGCAACGGCCTGACATCGGCACGACATGACGTATTTGCGAAATATCTTGCCGAGAAATATCCCGAGACATTCGATGCCGCGGTACCTGAAGACCTCGTGTATTCAGGCTCGTGCCGTCTCGACGACCCGGTCGAGGGGACTCCACTCACTGCAGGACAGCTCGTGCTTTCTCCCACCCGCACATACGCGCCCGTCATCAAGAAACTCCTCGCCGAGATGCGTCCCGCCATCCACGGCATGGTCCATTGCACAGGCGGTGCCCAGACCAAGGTAATGCATTTTGTCGAAGGCAAGCACGTCATCAAGGACAATATGTTCCCCGTTCCCCCTCTGTTCGACCTTATACGCCGCGAGAGCGGTACTCCCTGGGAGGAGATGTACAAGGTCTTCAACATGGGACACCGCATGGAGATATATGTCGCCCCGGAGCATGCAGCCGAGGTGATGGCTATCTCCGAGAGCTTCAGCATCCCGGCCCGTGTCGTCGGCAGGGTAGAGGACGCTCCCGTCAACAAGCTCACTATCAAGACATCCGAGGGGATATTTGAATATTGAACCATACAGTGATATGCGGGAACGCGGAAGCCCGTATTCCCGCATATCATTTCTTCAGATAAGACACGTTTACAATTATCAATCCTACAGTTATCATGCGCAAGACTCTCCTCAGCCTCATCCTTCCCGTTGTTGCGTCTCTCTGCATACTCCCTGCAGCCATATCCTGTGGCTCACGGACCGTAGCGGATGGCACCGATGGCCCTCACAAGCTCCCCGACACACTAACGGTGGCCACACTTTACAGCCCCGAGTCATATTTCATATACAGAGGCCAGGAGATGGGCTATGATTACGAGCTCCTCACCACTATGGCCGCAGACAAGGGCATAGCAATAAAGCTCGAGATAGCCTCGTCGCTGTCGCGCGCCGTCGAGATGCTTGACTCAGGCAAGGTAGACCTCATAGCCTATGAGGTACCCATCACCGCCGAATACAAGGAGAAGGTCGTGGCATGCGGTCCAGAGAATATCACAACCCAGGTACTCGTGCAGCCAAAGAGGGGAGACACCGAGCTGATAACCGATGTCACCGACCTCGTGGGCAAGGATGTATATGTCGAGGCCGACTCGAAATATGAGGCCCGCATCGAGAACCTGAACGAAGAGCTCGGGGGCGGCATACGCATCCATCCTGTCAACCGCGACAC